>Ga0326727_10001434_pt1 | contig 88254 bp, 63 predicted proteins | sample MB2enrmetagenome_FD_207643 | JGI IMG/M metagenome (GOLD analysis project Ga0326727, IMG submission 207643) | Lab enriched peat soil microbial communities from McLean, Ithaca, NY, United States - MB29MY | ecosystem: Environmental > Terrestrial > Soil > Wetlands > Peat | place: USA: New York...
TGCGCGAGATTCCCTGCGGCACGACCACTTCCTATGGAAAGCTCGCCAAACGGATCGGGCGACCGGCCGCTGTTCGCGCGGTTGGCCTGGCGAACGGCGCCAATCCTGTTGCCGTGGTGGTTCCGTGTCATCGCGTGATCGGATCGAACGGCTCGCTCACCGGCTACGGCGGGGGCATCGAGCGCAAACGCTGGCTGCTCGACCACGAAAGAAGCCCGGGGTTGTTCTGATTTGGAAGGCTCTGTTTTTTGGGAGTTGCTTCCGAGTTGACCACACAACCCGGACCACTCCGGAGTGCCGACCTTTGCCTGCGAGTTGGCGGCCTCTTACTTACCTGGTATTGAACCGCTGTTCGTTAGTTTGAAACGGCAGGTTCAGGAGGTCACCTACGGACATATAAGCAGAAATGATGGGGTCCGAAGAGGCGCGTAGTGTTTTGCGGATTCCGGCCGCATTGGCGCTGGGTTGGCCCACGGACATCCGCCCAGATCGACCATTGTACTTTCTCGTCTTTGAAGTCATTCAAGAACAATCGTTTTGGAGTCCGCTTTTGGTCTGTGCTTTGCAGCACAGCCAGTGCAACAGCCTGTCCCGGCGAGATATCTTGCAAATTACGCCTCAAGCGCCGCCCGCGCGGAATGGAGCGCTCTTCTTGGGGCGCTTTGCTCCGCGTCAAGCTCTCTTCTTTGCAGGTGTGAGCGCTTCGTTCTTCAGCAGCTTGCCGCCTTCTTCCACCACGTAGAGGCGATTCACTTCGAGGTCTTTCAGCGTGTCCACGGCGCCGGAGGGCCAGCTGATCTGAACGAGATCGACTTTCTTCGCCTCGCCGAGACCGAAATGAATCCTCAAATCGCTCGCCGAGAAGTAGCCGTTGCACGACTTCACTTCTTCGATTTGCGTGAGAGGGGTCCCCGGTTTCGCCGCGGGCGGCGCTGTGCCGGTCTGCGCCACCACCTTGATACGTGCGCCGATTCCCGTTTTGTTGCTCTTGGTGCCCACGAGGCGAATCTTGACCCAGCTTCGATTGAGCGTGGAGTCGCATCGCAGCAGTTGCGGAACGGCATTCACGCAATTGACCACGGCGTCGAGGTCGCCGTCGTTGTCGTAGTCTCCGACGGCAAAGCCGCGGGCCTTGGCGTCGGTGGTGATGCCCGGGCCGCCGATCATGCTCACGTCTTCAAACTGCCCCTGGCGCAGGTTGCGGTAGAGGTATTTGCGCTCGGCGTAAGCGGCGTCGACCTGCGTGCCGTCGACTTCGGGGTAGACGTGGCCGTTTGCGACGAGGATGTCGAGCCAGCCATCGTTGTCGATGTCGATGAAGCTGACGCCCCAGCCCAGCAGGCGCGTATTGATGCCGAGGCCGGCCTGGTAGGTGCGATCGTCGAAGGAGCCGTCGCCGAGGTTCATAAATAAGGAGTCGGTGTCGCCGGCGAAGTTGGTCTTCACGATGTCGAGCAGGCCGTCGCGGTTGTAGTCGCCAATGGAGACGCCCATGCCCGCCTGCGGTTTGCCGTCGGGCGAATAGGCCACGCCGGCTTCGATCGCCTGGTCCTTGAAGGTGCCGTCTTTCTGGTTGGCGTAGTAGGTGGCGGAGGTCGAATCGTTGGCAACGTAGATGTTGGGCCAGCCGGTATTGTCGAGATCGGCCGCTCCGCAACTCAACGCATAGGTGCCGAGCGTGCCCCACATGCCGGCTTTCTCGCTTACGTCTTCGAAAGTGCCGTCACCCTTGTTGTGATAGAGGAGGTTTTTCCCGCCTTCGAGTCCGGGAGGCCCGCAGGCAACGATGATGCCCTTGTAGGTGCAGTTCGCGTCTTCGGGCAGCGGCGTTGTCCGCAGATCGAGATCGATGTAGTTGCCGACGAAGAGGTCGAGGTGGCCGTCTTTGTCGTAGTCGAGAAACGTGCAGCCCGAGTTCCAGCGAAGGCGCTCTTGCAGGAGGCCGGCCTCTTTGGTCACGTCGGTAAACGTGCCGTTGCCGTTGTTGCGGAAGAGCGCGTTCTGGCCGTAGTAGCTGACGAAGAGGTCGTTCCAGCCGTCGTTGTTGTAGTCGCCCACGCAGCAGGCCTGGCCCCAGCCGGACCGCGCGAGGCCGGCCTTGATGGTCACGTCAGTAAACGTGCCATCACGATTGTTTTTGAAGAGATGGCATACCGGCTCGTGGCCCTTGGGGAATCCTTCGAGGCGCCAGCCGTTCACGAGAAAGATATCGATCCAGTCGTCCTGGTCGTAATCGAAGAAGGCAGCGCCGCAGCCGGTTGTTTCCAGAAGGTATTTGTTGCGGTGCTCGCCGCCGAAGATCATCTCGACGTTCAGTCCCGCCTCTTTCGCCACGTCGACGAACTGTACGCCCAGCGGTGTTCCCGTGACGGGCGAGGGCGGACCCTTCGGCGCCGGACGTGCCTGCGCTCCATATGCCTGTCGGGCGCTGCCTTTCGGTTTCTCTGTTTGCCCAGGCTGCTGGGCAAAGGCCGGCCGTGCCAGCTTCAGAACATCTTCGAGCGATAAAACCAGTGCGGTCCTCGATAGCGACTTCAAGAATCCGCGGCGGGTAAAGGACAAAACAGGGATCTCCATCGAGCGCACCGGCTCTGCTTCCGCTTTAGCGCTCCAAAGGCTGAGTATATCGGCCGTGGCGCACCTTGGTCTTCGGCCCAGGCATAAGCCGCGCTTTCGCGTGAACTTACGCCCGCTCAGAACCTGGCCGCACTCATACTTTTGTCACCCGGAACGGTTACATTCGTCCGCGCCTTGACCAAATCGGGTGATTGCTCCCCGCCGGAGCACCAATGCTACGCTTCGAACTATCACGGCCCCTGCAAATTGAACGAAAAGAAGAGGGATTTCCCTGATGATTGAAGCGACGAAGACGCTCGATTATTACGAGTTTCTGCAAATCAGTCCCCACGCGGATACAGAGACCATTCACCGCGTTTACCGGTATCTTGCAGCGCGGTTTCATCCAGACAATCCCGAAACCGGAGATCCGGAGAAGTTCTTTCTGCTGAAAACGGCCTACGATGTGCTGGCGGACGCGGAACGCCGTTCCGAGTACGACCGCGAATACGAGCGCGAGGCGCCGGAGCGCACGCCGCTCTCAGAGTCCGTCGATTTCATGGACCAGGTGCAGGGCGAGTTGAACCGCCGCCTTGCAGTGCTGGCCGTGCTGTATTATCGCCGTCGCGCCAACCCATTTGACCCGCAGGTGAGCCTCGCGGAGATTGAAAAGCGCATGGGATTTCCTCGCGATTACCTGGACTTCACGACCTGGTATCTGGTCAAGAAGGGCTACATTACGAGGGCTGACAACTCGGACTTCGCGCTGACGGCCGAAGGAGTGGACTTCATCGAAACCCAGCGCGTAAGGATCCCGGTTCTGAACAAGCTGCTGACGACAGGCAATGTGGCGTGCAATATCGATCTCGACGAGAATGCCATGCAACTGGAAGCCAACAATGCGGCGATGATCGTGCTGCCCGACATGACACAGATTCCCGACCGCCGCACGAACGCGCGCGAACGCCGCACCGGCGCCCCGGATTGGCGCGCCGACAAAGTGGAGCGCCGCAAAGGCGCGCGCCGCACAAGCGAGTAACGGTTGCAAGATTCGGAGAAAATTACGAAGGGGCGCTTTCGAGCGCCCCTCGGCTTTTATGTCGCAATCGCAGACGCTCCCACAGAGCGCCGCAGCGCCGCCCAAGCCAGCAACCGCGTCGAGTCGAGCGTCGGCAGCGGCGAGTTCCTGTTGCTGATGATCAGCGGAATCTCCGTGCACCCCAGAACCACCGCGTCGCAGCCCTCGTCCTTCATGCGCCGGATCACAAGCTGGTGATAGGTCACCGACTCCGGCCGGAAGACCCCGTACACCAGCTCATCCATGATGATGCGATTAATCTCCCTGCGCTCCTCGTCGGTCGGCCGTACAAACCCGATCCCCCGCGCAGCGAGTTTCTCGGGATAGACCTCGCTCTCAACCAGCCACCGCGTCCCCAGCAGGCCCAGCCGACGGTAGCCGTGCTCCTCCGCCTCATCCGTAACCACCTCGGCGATATGCAGCCACGGCAGCGGCGAAGCAGGTTCGACCAGCGCCATCGCCTGGTGAATCGTGTTGTCAGGGCAGATCAGGAAATCCGCGCCGGCGCTCTTCAGCTTTCGCGCCGAATCGAGCATCAGCCCGGCCACGCCCTCCCAGTCGCTGCGGTCGAGGCACTCCACGTAGGCCGCCAGCGAATGCGTGTGCATGGTGATCTCAGGATGCGCATGCGGCCCAAGCAACTGCGCGCCCTTGGCACAGACTGTCCGGTAGCACAGCGCGGCACCCTCTGCCGAACAACCCACAATCCCGATATGCAGCGACGACAAGGCCATCCCATGATTCTACAAAGCTCGCCGCAACAAGTCCTACCGGCCGCCGGAACAGTCTGTGCCTGTAGCCGGGATGTGCGGTGTCCGCGCTCCGAAATCAACGATGTAGCATATGTGTGCGCAATCGGCAGAGCCCTGCCGTGCTTCGAGCGCGGACGAAACTCGATTACGTTCAGCCCACAGGAGGATGAATGGTCACGAGACGTGAATTCCTTGACACTCTCGCCGTCGGCGCCGCCGGCCTCGCCATCAGGGCCACCGCCAAAAGCTATAGCCAGATCGCCGGCTCCAACGAACGCCTCAACTTCGGGGTCATCGGACTCAACGGGCGCGCCTACGCGCATCTTTCCTCGCTCAAGGCCAACCAGGACGCCGCGCGCATCACGCACGTGTGCGACGTGGAAAGCAATATTCTCGCCAGGTTCGCCGACGCGGCCCGCCAGTTGGGATTCGACCCCGCCACTGAGAAGGACTTCCGCAAGATCCTCGAGCGCAAAGACGTTGACGCTATCACCATTGCCACGCCCGACCACTGGCACGCGCCGATGGCCATACTCGGGCTGCAGGCCGGCAAGCATGTCTACGTCGAAAAGCCCTGCAGCCACAATCCCGGCGAGGGCGCGCTGCTCGTGAAGGCGCAGCAGAAGTACGGCAAGCTTGTGCAGATGGGCACGCAGCAGCGCTCGTCGCCCCACACTATCGAAATCGTCAACAAGATTCACTCGGGGCACATCGGCCGGCCCTACTTCGCGAAGTGCTGGTACTCGAACAACCGCAAGTCGATCGGCTACGGCAAGGTTGTCCCCGTGCCGGCGACGCTTGACTGGGATCTGTGGCAGGGCCCCGCGAAGCGCCAGCAATACAAAGACAACGTGCAGCCCTATAACTGGCACTGGTTCCGCATCTGGGGAACAGGGGAAACGCTCAACAACGGGACGCATGAGGTGGATGTCTGCCGCTGGGCACTCGGCGTCGACTATCCCAACCGCGTCACCGCATCCGGCGGCCGCTACGCCTTCAAGGACGACTGGCAGTACTACGACACGATCGTCACCAGCTACGAGTACGACGACAAGATGATCTCGTGGGAGAGCACGAGCTGCCAGGACATGAAGTACTTCAACCGCGGCCGCGGCTCGCTGATCGAAGGCACGGACGGCACAGTCCTGCTTGATCGCGACGGCTACGAGATCTACGACCTCAAAGGCAAAAAGATCAGCGAGTTCAAAGTCGGCAAGCAGACGTCGACTTCAGACCTCATCGGCGCCGACTCCATGACCGACGCGCACTTCGCCAACTTCATCGCCGGCATACGCAAAGGCGAGAAGCTGAATGCGCCCGTCTCGGTGGGCAACATGGCCGTGACGATGCTGCAGCTTTCGAACATCGCCTGGTTCGTGAACCGCGACCTGAACCTCGACCCGGCTGATGGCGCCAAAATCAAAAATGATCCCGAAGCCATGAAGTACTGGAACCGCGAATACGAGAAAGGATGGGAGCCGAAGATATGACCCTCTCCCGCCGCAGTTTCGTCCGCTTATCTGCTTTGTTCGCGGCTGCTTCAACGTTGCCGCCTGCCCGCATGGCCGTCGCGCAATTGGAAGCCGGCGGCGCACCGTCCCCCATCCGCCTCGGCCTCGCCAGCTACACCTTTCGCAACTTCACCCGCGCGCAGATGATCGGCTTCATGAAGCAGCTCCACATCACCGGCCTCAACGCCAAGGACGTGAAAGACCACCTGCCCATGGACCCCGCCGCCGAGGCGCAGGCCGTCGCCGACTACGAAGCCAACGGCATCCGCCTCCACGCCGCCGGCGCCATTTATTTCCAGAAGGACGATGACGACGACATCCGCGCCAAGTTCGAATACTGCAAGCGCGCCGGCATCAAGGTCATCGTCGCAGGCGATCCGGCGCCGGCCACGCTTCCGCGCGTCGAGAAGTTCGTCAAGGAATACGACATCAAGATCGCCATCCACAACCACGGCCCCGAGGACAAGATCTTCCCGTCACCGCTCGACGTGCTCAAATTCGTCAAGACCATGGACCCGCGCATGGGCTGCTGCATCGACGTAGGCCACTGCCTGCGCGCCGGCACCGACGTCATCGAAGCCATCCACGCCGCCGGCCCGCGCCTCTTCAACATGCACATCAAGGACCTGGCCAGCTTCACCGACAAGGAGAGCCAGGTAGCCGTGGGCGACGGCAAAATGCCCATCCGCCAGATCTTCGAGGCGCTCATCAGGATCAACTACACCGGCTGGGTCGATCTGGAGTACGAGGTCCGCGCCGACGATCCCATGCCCGGCGTGACAGCAAGCTTCAGCTACATGCGCGGGGTGCTGGCAGGAATGGGCTACAACGAGGTTTTGAGCTCGTAGCCGCAACTGATCGCATGCTTACGTGAAGCTCAAGATGACAATCTGAGTCCTTTTTGCGCCGGATGACCCCCCGCCTGTTGACCGCGCGGATGCGGTTCGCCCAATTTCATGAGACTCGCGGATAAACTGTGCGCGTCGCGAGGCCCGTATCTCGACTAAACTGGTTAAGCCATGAATGCAGTGTCGATTCGCGGCGACTGGGTCGGCCGGACGATCGACAGGAGATTTCCGCTCATTGCGTGGCTGGGCGGATCCGGCACCAGTGGTATCTTCCTTACCGAGATTGACGGCACCAGTAAGACCCAGGCGACGACCGACGGCTCGCCCTCGGGTTCCGGTCCGCTAAAAGCAGCAATCAAGCTCATGCCCGCCTCGGCACAGGCCGAAGACCGGTTCGCCATCTGGACCGCGGCGGCCTCGCTCTCGCACCCTCACCTGGTGCGTATTCTGCGCTCCGGACGCGCCGAGATCGATGGCGGGGGCGTGGTTTACGTCGTCACGGAACTCGCCGAAGAGGTGCTGGCGCAGATCCTCCCGGAGCGGCCGCTGACGCCCGAAGAGACGCGCGAGATGCTGGGGCCCGTTCTCGACGCGCTCACCTACCTGCACAGCAAGGGCTACGTTCACGGGCACCTGAAGCCGTCGAACATTCTCGTCGTCGAAGACGAGGTGAAGCTCTCGTCGGACGGGCTGATTCTGGCCGGCAGTACAAGCCACGAGGCGCTGTCGAACGACCTTCACAACGCGCCCGAAACGGCCAGCAGGCCGGTTACACCCGCTGCCGATACGTGGTCGCTGGGCGTCACACTGGTTGAAACGCTTACGCAGGATCTGCCCATCTGGGACGCGGCAACCGACACGGAGGCCGTGCTGCCAACCTCTTTGCCCACGCCCTTTGCGGAGATCGTCCGCGAGTGTCTGCACGCCAACCCCGCGCGCCGGTGCACACTGAATGATATTCGCGCCATGCTCGAGGGCAAGCCGCGACCGACTGCTGCTCCGCCGGCCGTGCATGTGCGGCACCCTCCGCACAGGCTTGTCGAAAAGGCGGTTCCCGCAAAAATTCCGCTGGTGGCCCTGATCATTGGCTTCATTCTGCTGGTCGCCATCATCATTGCGCTGGCGTTGCGGAGTCACAAGACGCACGCCGCTCCGTTGCAGACCGAGAACACGATTCAGGCGCCGACGGCCGTGCCGGGACCGATGACCGGGCCGAAGACTGTACCGGAGCCCTCCACGGGAGGATCAGAGAACGGTGCGGCACTGAATCGCGCAGTACCCGACGTGCCGCGCGTGGCGAGCAACACCATTCAGGGCAGGATCGGCGTAACAGTCCGGCTCACGGTGGATCCGACTGGCGCCATCTCGAATGCCGAATTCGCATCGCGCGGGTCCAGCGCCTACTTTGCGCGGCTGGCGCTCGAGTCCGCGCGCAAGTGGACGTTCAAGCCGCCGATACAGAAGGGCCGTCCCGTGGCGAGCACCTGGCTGCTGCACTACGAGTTCCGGCGCGACGGGACCGACGTCACGCCCGAGCAGACTGCGCCGTAGCAGGCGTTTCACAATATGCAACCAAATGGTTGCATATTAAAGTCGAGGGAATTGGACGGTCTCAAGAGGCTTCTAAGTAAAAGGGAAATCGCGGTCGAATCTTGCAAAGAACATCCCTCAGGTGCTGAAGCCCGGTCGTTCTTCGAGCCTTTTCAGCACGACTGAATTCGTGCCCTGTTTCAAAACCTTCCGTGCAATGGATCGTTCCCAAGCCTGTGAAGTGAAGCGGCGCATCTCGATCGGCTGGTCACTTGACGGCGAGCTGTTCGAGCAGGCCGTCGAAGTCCGCCAGGTCGGCGTATTCGATGATGATGCGACCGCGGCCGTTCTTGTCCTCAATGCGGACCTTGAGTCCAAGAGCGCGCTGAAGCTGCTCCTCGACTTCCTTCACGTTGGGATCGACGGGCGGCTCAGGTCTGGGTTCTTTCCTGTTCTTTTCAGGGAAGAGGATACCCTGGACCAGGTTTTCTGCCTGGCGAACAGAAAGCGAAAGATTTGCGACTCGCTGGGCCGTCTTTTCAAAGTCTGGATGCAACTTTAATCCCATCAATGCTTTAGCGTGCCCAAAGGTCAACTGGCTTGATTCCACGAGCTTTTGGACGCTCTCAGGCATGCTGAGCAGGCGCATGTAATTCGACACCGAGACGCGGTCTTTGCCGGTGCGCGTGGCGATCTGCTCCTGGGTCATGTGGAACTCGCGCGAGAGGCGTTCGAAGGCGCGGGCGTGTTCCATGGGGTTCAGGTCGGACCTTTGGAGGTTTTCGACGATGGTGATTTCGAGCGCCTGCTCGTCTGAGACCTGGCGCAGAAGGGCCGGGACCGTTTTCTTGCCGGCCAGTTGCGAGGCGCGCCAGCGGCGCTCGCCGGCGATGAGCTGGAAGCGACCCGAGGCCAGCGGCCTGACAAGGATCGGCTGGACGACGCCGTTTGCCGTGATGGAGGCGGCCAGCTCGGCAAGCTCGCTCTCGTCCATGTTCATGCGGGTCTGGAAGGGATTGCGATCGATCTCATCGATCGAAATCTCGCGGGGTTTGCCTCCCTCGGGTTCAACCGGTGCAGGGGCGTGGACGGGGGCCGGGATGATGTGAGACTGGATCCGCGGCAGCAAGGAATCCAGCCCTTTGCCGAGGGCGCGACGTTTGTTTTCGGTGGTTGCGGTCGTCATTATCAAATCCTCAACCCGGCGGTTTCGCCGGAGACTTTCGGCAGAAAAGAGATCAGGGGAACAGGCCGGTTCGAAACCGGATCACGAGTATGGCCAGAAACGGACCTCTGCTTTGGGTCTTGAGTTCGTGGTGATTTTCCGTTCGAGGCTCCTGGGGCTCTCGATACGATTGCGGGCCAGGTATTCGCCCGCCAGTTCAAAGTAGGCCTCGGTGCCGCGGGAGCGCGAGTCATAGATGGCCACGGGCTTGCCGTGGCTGGGGGCTTCAGCGAGGCGAATATTTCTGGGAATCACAGTAATGAACAGGCGGTCGCGGAAGTGTTCGCGGAGGGTGTCGCGGACCTGCTGCGCCAGGTTGGTGCGGTCGTCGTACATGGTCAGCAGGACGCCTTCGATCTCCACGTTGTGGTGGAATGCGGCGCGGACGCGCTCGAGGGTTGAGATCAGCTCAGTGATGCCTTCCAGGGCGAAGTATTCGGCCTGCATGGGAACGATGAGGGAGTCGGCAGCAACGAGCACATTTACGGTGAGCAGGTCGAGAGCCGGGGGGCAGTCGAGGATAACGAGATCGTAGTTGTCCTTTACCGGGGCGAGGGCATGCCGGAGGCGCACGGCGCGGTCTTCGACGCCGGTGAGTTCGATGTTGGCGCCGGTCAGGTTTTTGGAGCCTGGAAGAAGCCAGAGGTTTTCGACGCCGCTGGGCAGGATGACCTGTTCGGCCTCGGAGTCGCCAACGAGGACGTCGTAGATGGAATGGCGGTTGTCGTCGCGAACGATTCCCAGGCCGGAGGAGGCATTTGCCTGGGGGTCGCAGTCGACCAGCAGGATTTTGAGGCCTTCGAGGGCGAGGCAGGCGGAAAGATTGATGGCGGTGGTGGTCTTGCCCACACCACCCTTTTGGTTCACTACGCCGAGAATCTTTCCCATGGCATTTCAGGTTAACGGAAAGGGAGACGAGGCGTGCGGATGTGAATCTGTGGAGAACGCGTCCCGGCTGTGGAAAGCGGTTGGAAGGATTTCGGGGAGCATATCTCAAGCCTTGCTCCTTCAAATACTTCCGGAGGATCGTCGTTCCGCGAGAAATCAGGTGATGACGCAAGCAACCCGGTGGAAAACTCTGGCTGGAGGCTTGCCGCAAATGCAACGATCCGGCGGATTCAAGTGGCTAATGTTCCACGTGGAACACTGGGGGCATTCGTTTGAAGAGCTGCGATGTTCCACGTGGAACATCAACCTCGCGGAAAGCTGGCCATTTGCGGCCGGGCTATCGGGCCGAAACTCCCTTTGAGGCGATTCCTAAAACTCGTTGCTCTGATCCGTGCAGAGGCCGCGGGTCCAACCATTGGAGATCGCCGCCCGCAACGCTCTGCACCTTGGGAAGCTCCTGGATCGTGGTGAGAACTGCGAGCCAGCCGCCGATCCGAACCATATTCGACGCGGCAATCACGGCGCGGTCCATGCGATCGACGGCGCGAAGGGTAATGCAATCAAAGAGTTGGTCCATATCTTCGGCACGGCGCGAGAATACGCGGGAATTCAAACCTAGGGTGCGAACGGCTTCCTGGAGGAAGGCAGCCTTCTTCGCCTGCGACTCTGCCAGGGTGACGACGATTTCGGGCCGGAACAGGGCAATGGGAATGCCCGGAAAGCCGGCACCGGACCCGAAGTCCAGCAGGGAGCCGATCTCCCTGGGCAGAAACTGTGCGCAGGCGATGGATTCGACGAAGTGGCGTTTGAGGATGCCCTCGGCATCGCGGATTGCGGTCAGATTCATGCGGGTGTTCCAGCGCTGGATCAGGGCCAGGTAGGCGCTGAACTTCCACGCCGTCGCCTCGCTGATCGGCTTAAGGCCGGCGGCGGCGAGCAGACTGTTGAGATGCCCGGCGTCCTGGCTGGACGGTTCCTGATCGGGGCTCATGCCGGGGCTACCGAGGTCTCGACGCATCGCGGGCGCCGGGCTTCGACAGCACGGACGAAGGCTGCGAAGATACTGCGGGAAAGCGGACTGACCGTGTAGGTGCGTTCAGGGTGCCATTGCACGCCGAGGACGAAGTGATCAGGAGAGTCGAGCTCGACGGCCTCGATCACTCGATCCTGTGGCGAAAGAGCAACGACCCGAAGATTGCCGCCAACGCGATCAATTGCCTGGTGGTGACTCGAATTGCATTCGGCTGCGATGTCGGCTGAGTCGGCGGCGCTTAACCCATCGCTTGCCCGAGCAATGGACGCCAGGCGCGACCCGGCGGCGATGAGCAGGGGGTGGGCATTCACCACTTCGCGGCCGGGGCGGTGATTGACGGGCGTCTTCAGGACCGTCTCCAGGTCCTGGATCAACGAGCCCCTCAGCCAGACATTCAGAGTCTGAACGCCGTGGCAGATGGCGAGGATCGGCTTGTGCAGGTTGAATGCGTCCTGGAGCAGGAGTTCATCGACGGCTGCGCGGGCAGGATCGGCTGGGCCGCAGGCGGGGATCCGGGCCTCGCCGTAGCGCTCGGGATCGATGTCAAAACCACTGCCCGGGAGAAGAACGCCCTGGCTTCCGGCAAGCAGGCGCGCGACGCGATCCTGCCTCTCGTGGAGCGGGACGATGACGGGAATCGCACCGGCGGACTGGAGGGCGGCGAGATAAGGAGGCAATGAACGCGCGTTGTACGCGGCATCGCTGGCTGTGGGCTCCGGGATAGCGACTCGGATGGACATGGACGCATTTAAGTTTATGCGACTTGAGGCGGGAAAGTCGGCGAATGCGCGGTGAAGTTTGGCAGTGCACTTGATTACTCCGTAAATTATTCATTCTAAATATCTTACACGGTAATTCTTGTCTACATGATACGTAACGTATTTTGTTTCAGCAACTTACAGAATAGAAATGGCGTGAAGCAATCTCCGCTGCTGACCTCGGGCGTATTGCCGAACATCACACGTCAACGAGGCCGGTAGTCGGCGTGGTCGGTGGTGGTAAGGGATTCGCTCGCGGTGCCCTGGAGATCGAAGAGGATGATGTCGTTCGGGCCGGGATGGAGCCACGGACCGGGGGTGTAAAGCGTGAACTCCGGGCCGACGGACCAGAAGCGGCCGAGGGGGCGTGCGTTGAGGAAGGCGATGCCCTTCGAGAGCGCATGCGTGTCGAGGAAGGTGTCCGGGGCTCCAGCTGATGCGGGTACGAGCTTGGTCGGGACGTTCATCGTGTAGCGGTAGAAGCAGGGACCTTCGCAGGGATCCACGGTGAAGTGGATCGTGGCGAGGTTGGTTAGCGGGAGCGAGTAGATCTGCCAGTGCTGCGGCGCGCGGCCGGCGAGTGTGACGGAGCCGGTGATGCCTTTGCGCTCAGTGCGGATGACCTTCGTGAAGTTCACGCGGCCTGAGTTCTCGACGAGGATATCGAGGGTTTCGGGAACGGAAACCGCGGGCACGAGGAAATGCGATTGGCCGAGGCGGCGGTCGAGGGTCCCCACAAGTCTCTCGTCAATATATATCTGCGCGTAGTCGTGAAGGCCGTCGATGGCAAGTTCGCCGCCGCGGCCTGCCGCGAGCTGGGTGCGGTAGAGGATGTAGCCGTAGGACTGGTCAAGGTCCTCCATGGTGAGGAGCTTGTCGGACTCAATGGGCGTGGGGAGATTGTGCCAGAGAGAGGCGGTCTCGACGCGCGGGGCGATGGCGTAGGTGCGTGCCGGCGTTGAGGGCGGGATGGCAGGCGGAGTTTTGCCGGTGACTCGTGTGATTGCGTCGCGAAAAGCCATGAACTTGGCCGTGGGCTGGCCGCTCTCGTTGAGGGGCGCGTCGTAGTCGTAGCTGGTCGTGTCGGGCTCGTAGTTGCTGCCGTTGCTGTTGGCGCCGTTCATGAAGCCGAAGCTCGTGCCACCGTGAAACATGTACATGCTGACGGAGTAGCCCTTGCGAAGCATCCATTCAAGCTCCGCGGCGTTCGAGGCGGCGTCGGAGGTGTGATGGTGCTCGCCCCAGTGATCGAACCAGCCGGCCCAGTACTCGCCTGACATGAAGGGACCGTTGGGGCGGACTCTCTTGAGTTCGGCGAACTTGCTCTGGACATCGCCGGAGCCGAAGTTGATGACGGCGGGGAGTTCGGGAAGGGAGCCGTTGGAGATCTCTTCGGGACCGTCGGCGGTGTAGAGCAGCGTGTCGGGCGCGGCGAGGCCAGATTGCAGGAGCGCGGCCTTCACGGCTTCCATGTAGGCGTGATCGTCGCCGAAGGAGCCGTATTCGTTCTCAACCTGAATGGCGATGATAGGGCCGCCGTTGTGGAGCAGCAGCGGTGAGAGCTCATGGGCCAGACGCGCGAACCACGTGTTCATGGCGGCCAAATACTTGGGATCAGTTGAGCGCAGGGTGAGGGTGCGGTCTTTGAGCAGCCAGGAAGGGTATCCGCCGAGATCCCACTCGGCGCAGACGTAGGGGCCGGGGCGAAGGATGACGTTGAGGCCTTCCTGCTGGGCTTCGCGGATGTATTCGGCTACGTCGTTCTGACTGGAGAAGTGGTAGACGCCGGGGCGCGGCTCGTGAAGATTCCAGAAAACATAAGTTGTGATCGTGTTCAGCCCCATGGCGCGGGCTTTGCGAAAGCGATCGCGCCAGTAGGCGCGAGGAACGCGCGAATAGTGCATCTCGCCGGAGAGGATCTGGTAAGGATGGCCGTCTAGCTGGAACTGGCCGTTGGCGACGGTGAAAGAGTGGGGAGCAGATTCATTGTGAACGGGAGGTTGCACGAAACCGATGCTGGAGAAGATCAAGGCAAGGAACAGGGCGGCGGAGCGCATGCCGAGATGATAGCGCGCGGATCCTCGCGGCATACGTGCGGCGATCGACGGATTGATTGACTTGGTTATTCCTTTGCCGGACCCTGGTCTTCGGTCGGTTTTCTTAGCCGGTCAGCCATCTTTTTCAACTCGATACCGAGCCAGCCGAAAAGGACGGTAAGCGCTATGCCGATCAATTCGCCGCTCAACCGGCTGATCTCTGCAATAGCACTGAGGAACAGGCCGCCCCAGAGAAAGATGATCGCCGCGAGACCAATGGAGAGAGCGGAAACTGCGCGAAGCAGCAACGGCACGTAACTGCGTCGAGAATTACCCATCGATGTTGCAGAAATTCTAACCTGAATGGAGAATCACCGCCTGGTACTCAGAGCCGGAGATGATGTGGCGCTTCACCGGGTCGTAAGCGTCGGTGTTGGGCCGGTGCTTGCATCTGTTTCGCGAATTTGAACCGTCCTGAGCCGGGCATAATGCATCTGAGGGCTAGAGGAGATTGAGAATGGAGAAACGGAGACTGGGAGCGGGCGGGCCGGAGGTGCCGCTGATCTGCCTGGGCGGCAATGTTTATGGCTGGACGCTGCCGGAGGCGGATGCGTTCCGGCAATTCGACCGGGCGCTTGACCTTGGATTGAACTTCATCGATACGGCGGATATGTACTCGCGCTGGGCGCCGGGTCACACGGGCGGCGAGTCGGAGACGATCATCGGCAACTGGCTTGCCAGGAGCGGCCGGCGCAAGGACGTAATTCTGGCCACGAAGGTCGGGATGGACATGGGCGAGGACCGGAAAGGCTTGAAACCCGCTTACATCTGCCAGGCGGCGGAGGCTTCGCTCAGGCGCCTGCAGACAGACCATATCGACCTCTACCAGGCCCACCAGGACGATGAGGAGACTCCGCTCGAAGAGACGCTCCGCGCGTTCGATGACCTGGTGAAGGCCGGCAAGGTACGGTATATCGGCTCTTCGAATTACAGCGGGGCGCGGCTGGCAGAGGCACTGGAGACGAGCCGGAAGAATGGCCTCGCAAGCTTCGTCTCGCTGCAACCGCACTACAACCTGGTGGAGCGGGAGCCGTTTGAGACAGAGTTGCTGCCCGTGGTCGAGAAGTACAAGCTTGGCGTGATTTCCTACTTCTCGCTGGCGTCGGGATTCCTGAGCGGCAAATATCGCAGCAAGCTGGATGCGGAGAAGGCCGCGCGCGGTGCGATGGTGCAGAAGTACCTGAACGACTGGGGCTTCGGCGTGGTCGCGGCGCTGAACGAGGTGGCAAATGCAAACAGTTCGACGCCGGCACGCGTGGCGCTGGCGTGGCTGATCGCGCAGCCTGGAATCACGGCTCCGATTGCGAGCGCGACGAATGACAAGCAGTTGAACGACCTGGCGGAGGCCACGAAGTTGAAGCTTGATCGCGCATCCATCGAGAAGCTGAGTGAGGCGAGCGCACGGAAGGTTGTGGCGGGGACCTGAGCTGATCTGATCCGAACCCATATTTGTGATTCTGTGGACGCAAGCGGAGGCTTTCGTTGTGGTTCTCCAACGGAAGCTTCGTTATCTCCGGGAACCGGTCCACTCCAGGTAGGATTTCCACTCCTTCCGGCCGGGCATGCAGATCTGGAACTTGCCGGACATTACGGCTCCCTTCAATTCATAGAAGAGGCGGAATTGCGGGCCGAGTTGTGTGGCGTCGGAGAGAAATTCGGCGGAGGCAGGCGTGGGCGCGCTCACGGTGTAATGGATGACGTGGCCTTCGTTGTCGAAGTAGATGGCGCGAAGAGGCTGGCCGGGTGCGTCGGAGTAGATGTAGAGCAGGTCGCCGTGGTTGCAGTCGAAGTCCGCTGGGCCCTTGCAGGCCGCGGAGTTCGACGTGCTGTGGCGAGCGAGGACGTGGCTTTTCAACTCGAGTTGGAAGGTGTAAGTGCCGACGGCGGTCACCGCCGGATTGTTGATGGTTCTCGCCTCCCATGCGCCGATGAGGAAGCTCAAGGGGGCTAGCGGGTCAGAGGCGGATTGCGCAGGTGTTGGAGGCGCGATCAATAGAAAGAGCAGGAGCGCGACCCTGGCGAGCGGCACTTTCATAAGTCTTCCCTTCAACGCAAAGGGTACCAGCGAACGAGGACCTCGACTCACCGCGTTCAGGACGACAGTTCTGTGGTGGGGGATGCGGGTGTCAAGGATGAGGCGTCGGGTGCTGTTTCAGAGCGAAGCTGTTCGATGGCCTCGCGGAGGCGGGCGTTGAGTTCCTCGGTGTGGCGGATGGTGAGGCCTGTGGTGGAGATGGGCTCGCCGACGCTGAGGGTAATGTCGCCGGGATAAAAGTGGCGGGTGTGCATGGGCAGCAGATCGTAGATTCCGGAAAGCGCGATGGGCACCAGTGGGACCTGCGCGCGGATGGCGAGGAAGGCCGCGCCGGCAAGGAAGGGCCGCATGGCGCCGTCGGGCGTGCGGGCGCCCTCGGGAAAGACGAAGAGCGACATGCCGACGCGAAGGGCGCGGAGGGCTGCGCCGAGGCTGGAGACGGTTGCGTGAGAGTTGACGGTGTCGATCGGGATTTGGCCGGAGCGGTCCAGATGCCAGCCAATGAAGGGCAGGGTCCACAGCTCTTTTTTGGCGAGGATGCGGAACTGGAACGGCAGCGAGGAGAAGATGACCGGCGTGTCCATGTACGACGTGTGGTTGGAGGCGTAGACAGCGACGGGATGCTTGCGGAGGTTTTCGGCTCCTCGAACAGTCAGGCGCGCACCGGAGATCCATACACCACCGCGGGCCCAGATGCGCGCGATGCGGTGCTGCAGGCGCCCGCTTTTATCCCAAAGGGAGACGAAGAGTGAGAGGCTCCCACAGATCCCTGTGTAGAGAAAAAAAAGCGGGGCCTGCAGGATGTTGGTGCGCCAGCGGTAGAGACGGGGCAGCGGATCAGGTGGACGACGACGGGTCACGGAAGCTGGCCTGCATGCTCAGTGGACTGAGAAGGAACAGACTGGGCGCCCCGGGTGACGAGACGCGAACGAAGATCACCGACCAGGTAGACGGAGCCGGAGACGACGATGGGGCTGGCGGCGTGTGCATGGGAGTGCTCGATCGCGAGATCGATGGCCTGGCTGATGGAAGAAGCGGCAAAGGCCGGGGTGCTGGTGGAGGCAGCGGCCGCGAGCAGGTCACGCATTGGTGTAGCGCGTGCGCTGTTAATAGGCGCAAAGATCACCTGGTCGAAGAGTGGGAAGAGGATGTGCGCCATTTCGACGACCGGCTTGTCGCGCAGGCAACTGAAGATGAGCGTGCCGAGTTGCTGTTTGGGTATCAGGTCACGTAATCCGGCACGCAAAGCCCAGGCGCCGGCCGGATTGTGCGCAACATCGAGGATCCAATCTGTAGCCTTGTGCTCCTCCGGATCCTCCAGCCTTAGACGCTCGAGCCGCGCGGGCCAGCGCGTGTTGCGGATGCCCTCGGCGATGGATTTTGCGGTCACCGGGAATCCGTGGCTGATGGCGAGTTCTACCGCACCTGCAATGGCGAGCGCGACATTGCGCTGCTGGTGGGCTCCGCGCAGAGGCGAAGCAACTTCGATGGGCTGGCCAAGGACATCGAGTGTATATGAGGCGAGCGGCTGGTTTTCCTGTCCAGGCTGCGTGGCGCGGCCGACGGGCTCGGTCGCCGGCATGTAGGGAACAGCACTGATGCCGAGGACGGAGAGCGACACGGCTACCTCGCCGAGAACCCGGTTGGCCTCAGGATGCTGCGGGAGGGTGATCAGCGTACCACCCTTGCGCAGGATGCCGGCCTTTTCGCGGGTAATATCGGCGATCGTGAGTCCCAGCCACTCCATATGGTCGAGCGAGATGTCGGTGATGATGGAAAGCAGTGGATCGACGATGTTGGTGGCGTCAAGGCGACCGCCCATGCCCACTTCAAGAACGGCGATTTCGATGGCCGGCTCGGCGAAGTGCAGAAAAGCCATCGCGCTGAGGGTCTCAAAGTAAGACGGCAACTGGGCCAGCTTTCTCTCTTCGACGAGCTTTTGCGCAGTTGAGCGAACGCGGAAGAATTTTTCGGCGAAGTCGGCTTCGGAGATTTCGGTGCTGTCGATGCGAATGCGCTCGTTTGGGCGCGAGAGGTGCGGTGAGGTGTAAAGCCCGGTGCGCAGGCCTGAGGTGCTGAGGATGGACGCAAGCGTGGAAGCCGTGGAGCCTTTGCCGTTGGTGCCCGCAATGAGGACCGAGGGAAAGGTGCGGTGAGGATTGCCAATAGCCCCGAGAAGGACTGCGACCTCATCGAGCGAAAACTTGCGGCGAGTTTGGCCGGTTTGACTGGCCAGCTCGGGCGCCATGGCGGCTAGATGATCGATGGCCGACTGGTAGGACATGAAGCTTCAGTATAGAAGCCGCCAGTTGCCGGGTTCCAGCGCCTAACTTGGTTCCGCTCTACAAACAGGAGTTTTGGGCGGTGTTTTCCAATTCTTGATAGAGAGGTGTGCATGGTGTGGAAGAAACGGCAGGTGTGGAGTACTCGTCTCAATGGACTACTGGATTGATGCGGGTGGGGACGCGCATTACACATAACGCGCGCGGTTTTCACAGGGGGTTTCATGAGGGGTGTGGGAATGGTGGGAAATTTGGGTGGTTAAAGGGGTATGGGGAACGTGATTTCCAATTGCCCTGAATTACACAGGCACGATTTAGAAAACCAGCTTACAGGTGAAACGCCGGAAGAAAAAGGAGATGAGCAGTCTTTCCACTTTTCCTTGCTGAACGACGGAGACTACTGGTTCTTTTATTTCTTTAACACTGAAAATCCTCAAAGCCGTCGCCAGGTGGCCGCATCCAGGTCGGCGGCAGTGGAGAGCTGGCTTATTGCTGCTCCCCTATCGCAGAGAGAACTGAAGCTGCGCGGGATGTGGGAGGTTGGTTCAACAAAGGTGCCTGAGATTACGCGATTATGTCGGGAGTGGAACATGTTCCGAGCGCTGGCGGATCTATGCAACGGCTACGGCGCGAGGCAGATTACCTTTCCAGTGCTGGGCTAAATACCCCCGGAATCCAGAGAACCGGACGGGTTTTCCACGCGCAGTTTTTGGTGAAGATGCATACAATCAAAGGCAAGAAACAGCAGCCGTTTCGCGGGGAGGCGTGTGTGGTGTAGCCTTGGGCCAAGCGGCGCTGTGACGCGGACGTGAATCAGGGGCCAGGTTGCCGGACGGGGTGCGCCGGCAGCCGAGACGGAGCGGGAGCTATGCCGATCATGGAAACCGAAGTTGAGAAGCCGGCAGCACAGGGGGCAGCGATGGAGATTACCGTAAGCCGCCAGGAACTGGTGAAGGAACTCACTGCCACGCAGAGCGTGGTGGAACGCAAGACGACGATTCCCATCCTGTCGAATTTCCTGATCGAGGCCGAGGGTGACCGGCTGAATATTACGGCGACGGACCTGGACCAGGCGATCAGGACCAGCGCCGCGGTCAAGGTGAAGAAGCCCGGCTCGTGCACCATTCCCGCTCGCAAGCTTTACGACTACATCAAGCTGCTGCCCGACGGCGACATCTCCATCAAGCTGCTGGAAAACCACTGGGTGCAGATTCGCAGCGGGCGTTCCAACACCAAGATGGTGGGCATGGCGCGCGCCAACTACCCTCAGGTGCCCGAGTTCCCTGCAGTGGCGGCCACCAGCATTTCGGTCGTGGCCTTGAGGACTCTGATCGCCCGCACTATCTTCGCCATTTCGAATGAGGAGTCGCGCTACACGCTGAATGGCGCGTTGCTGGTACTCAAAGCCGAGTCGATCGCCATGGTTGCCACCGACGGCCACCGCCTGTCGTTTGTCGAGAAGCCCGGCGAGGTGATGGAAGGCATCAGCGGCGAAAAGCGCGTGCTGATTCCGCGCAAGGCGCTGCAGGAGCTGCAGGGCCTGCTGGCAAACACCGATGTCGAAAAGGTGGAGTTCGCCGACGACGAGCACACGCTGTTCTTCAAGGTCGGCCATCGCACCCTGAGCACGCGGCGGCTCTCCGGTCAGTTCCCCAACTACGAGGCGGTAATGCCGCGCGACAACACCAGGTTCGCAGTCGTGCGGGCGAGCGAGCTGTCCAGCGCCATCCAGCGCGTGGCGCAGTTTGCCGATGAGCGGTCAGGTGCGATCCGGCTGCGTCTGGAGTCGAACGAGCTGAAGATCAGCTCGCAGTCAACTGAGAGCGGCGAGAGCGAGGACACCATCGACACGCCGTACTCGGGCGATCCGATCATGGTGGGCTTCAACTCCACCTACATCATCGATTTCCTGAAGGCATTGGGAAATGAGGGCGAAGTGCGGCTGGAGTTCAAGGACTCGCAATCAGCCGGCCAGATCCGCCCCGAGGACCCGGACGCGGAGTACCGCTCGCGCTACGTGCTGATGCCGATGCGCATCTGATCGCGGCGTCTCCATAATAGTCGCTGCTGCTTCTGATGCAGTAGTTCAGCGGACTTGGCCCTCCCCGGGGAGGCTTGAATTGAAACCGGTGACCATTGGTCGTGGCATTCAGCTGCTCGCTGCGGCGCTGGCTCTTTCCGCACATGCACAGACACCCTCTAAGCCTTCCACATCGAAAGCTCAACTTAATACAGCACCAATTTCTACGATCCGCACTACGACTAATCTGGTTCTGGTGGACGTAGTCGTTACTAATCAAGGCACGCCAGTTCATGGACTGGTACAGAGCAGCTTCCACGTTTTCGACGACGACCAGGAGCAGAAGGTCGCCACGTTTGACGAGCATTCCGCACCGTCTCAGCTGGTCAGGCAAGCTGTTGCGCCGCTGCCCACCGACACATACACAAACATCCGGCGCTATCCCGCAGCAACGGCGCTGAATGTGATCCTGCTCGATTCCCTGAACACACCCGTGGCTGCTCAGGCGAATGCCCAGGCGCAACTGGAGCTTTTTCTACGGAACGCCCGGCCGGGAGTTCCCACCGAGGTGTTCAAGCTCGACACGGGCCTTCACCTAATCGCCGGGTTTAGCGAAGAACCGGCTGTATTGGCCCGCACTGTGAAGCTGGCCAGCCTCTTGCCTCAGGCCTCAAGTCTCTACGACCCGGAGAGCGAGAAGCAGAGAGCCGACGTGATCGCTGCTACTCCGGCGCAAGCCATAAAACAGGCTCCGCAGCTTGTTGACAGCTTGAAAGAGATGAGCGCGATGATTAACAGCGATCGCGCACATAACCGCGTGACAATGACAGTGCAGGCCTTCGCGCAGTTGGCGAGAATATTGGAGAGCGTGAGGGGCCGCAAGAACCTCATCTGGATTTCGGGCTCGTTCCCAATCTCAATCGAACCTGACACTTCGTTGAAGGATCCGTTCTATGCGTGGCAGAACTTCGGAGGCGAACTGAACCAGGCTGCCAAGCGACTGGCAGCGGCGCAGGTCGCGATTTATCCCATTGACGCGCGGGGCCACACCGGACTGCCTTCGGCGAATGCGCTTGACAGGTACAACGCCTCGATCGGAAATGTAGACCAAAATCACGTGGTGCATGCGGCAGGCGAGAGCGACGACATGAAGTTTCTTTCGCAAAGCTCGGATGAACGCGCCTCGATGCGGCAGATTGCCAACGCCACCGGCGGCAAGCCGTTCGTGAACACGAACGCGATCGCAGGCGCCATCTCCAGCGCAGAGGAGGATGGTGCCAATTATTATTCGCTCGGCTACGTGCCCGTGAAGACCAAGCTCGACGGCAAATTCCACAACATCAAAGTGAAGATCGACGGGGCATCGTACCACCTCGCCTACCGGAACGGCTATCTCGCCGACACGCTGGAGACAGTGAAGAAGAATGCGCCAGTTGAAGTTCCGGCGGTCCTGGCCTCGACAGTGTTGGGTGCACCGCCCGCCACGCAGATTGGCATTGTAGCGCGGATTGTTCCGGCCGACAGCACAGAGGCGCAAGACATCGTGCTCGACGATAAAACGCCGGGTGTGGCTGTTTCATCCCCGCAGGAGAACGCGTGGCGACGCTACCTTGCGACGCTACTCATCGATCCGCACGACATCGTGTTTGAGCTCGCCAACGATGGTACGCGCACGGCCACGCTGGAACTGGCGCTGATTACCTTCAATCGTTATGGAAAGTCGATGAGCGACATGGAGCGGCATGTGAAGCTGCGTATACCCGCGGACCGCTTCGAGCCGGCGATGAAGAATGGTTTGCCTGTGAGATTTGGGCTTAACCTGCCAATTGGATTCGGCTTTCTGCGCATCGCCGTTCACGATCCGGTGACGAATAGGGTAGGATCGGTTGAGTTTCCTGTTTCCGTTCCCGGGAAGCCCTGATCGTTTCACGGCCGAGCCTCTTCAGCGATCGCCATGCGCCCGCCCAGAGATTGATCCGCTGTGCTTTGTAGCGATGATGCCGATGCGCATCTGATCGCGGCCACCGACACCGCCGCCAGTCAAGAGACTCACTTGATGGCCGTTTTTTTGCCAAATAATGGCCGAGTTTGCGTCTTCTGTTAGACAATTTCTTGCCCGATACCGGTGACTGACTCGAATGAGAAATGTTTGAGGAGGTGCCAACATGAATCGCGGTCTCGTCCGGGTTGTATTCGGTCTCGTCCTATTAGCCACCTGTGCTGCTGTGATGGCCGAACAGTCGCACCAATGGAAAACTGCCACCGTCATCTCTCAAAAACTCACCTCTGATTCAAACACAGTGGCCGTAATCACAGGTGCACACAGCTACGTGTGGCAGGAGGTCAAACGCAGCCCCGACTCGCATCACTTCATCGTCCTTGTCCACGACCAGACCGTCCACGACCAGGTGAAGTTCTATCGCGACGGCCAGTGGTTCGTGATTCTGGACGATCAGGGGGAGATGCACAAGTTCAAGCTGATCCGCGCGGCAACGAATGAATAATTTCGCGATATTGCACTTTCGGTCTGCGTGAGCTGCTGGGGCGAGAGATTAACCGTGTCGAGGACGAAGATCAGCTCAGGCGCTGGTTCGGACGCCGCCAGAGCGTTGTCGAAGGTGCGAATCTTTGCCGGTTGGCCGTTATCGAGAAGAGTGAAATCCCAGGGCGCGAGGCCCGAGGCCGGGTTCCCGGCCGCATCTGTCACCACGGCGTCAACGCTGAAGAGACCTTTGTGCTCGACGGGATCGGTGGCGCTCAGGGGCGCTAATGGCTTTTGCGCAACGGACGGATCTCGCAAAGGCGGGGTTTGCCCGCCTGCCCCATAAGTCCCGAGAATAATCATGCCCGCGAGAAGAGCCGTACACTGCGGGTTGCATCGATTCACCACGATTCCACGTGCCCGGGGAGACTCACGGCGAGCATAACAGGTGCACCTTCCGTCAGGGTTGCAGCGAGCGAGAGAAGCGATGCATAGACAAAGCCACGCATGCGACCCTCCCGTAAATACTGACGGTTTCCGCCCACTACCGGTTTCCTTAGAGGCCGCCCGGTATAGCTTCGTTCTGTCTAGAGGTTCTAGTGATCCACGTGTGGGAAGCGCATACGCCGAATCAGATCCTCGAAGCGAGAATCAGACCGTAGCGGGTCGAATGCAGGATGCACATTCAAGAATGGCAAGTAGGCTTCGTGCTCACGGTAGGCCTTTTCGAGGTAATCCAAGGTCTCTTCTTTGGTGCAAAGATTCGCCTGAAGACAAATCCGTGCTTGGATGATCGAAGTACGAACTGGGAAGTCCAGATATGCTCTTGACCGCTCAAGAGTCCTGATGGCGTCGGCTCTCCTGCCGGAGAGGGAGTATCCGAGCACCATCACTTCCGAATCAGTGGCCCCCCAAATCCGACCGGCTTCAATATATTCAGCCCCTGCTTCTTTATAGAGTCTTTTCAGCAACAGACATCCTGCGAGATTCTCATGTGCAAGCGCGAAGTTGGCATCAAGCTCAAGTGCCTTCTTACTATCATCAATACATTCGTCGTAGCGGCGTGCGTTCGTGTAGATCTCCGCTCCGATTGCAAGCAGAAGAGCCGAGAGGGGATCCAGTTCCTGGGCGCGTCTGATCTCGGCGACAGCTTCGTCGTGCCGGCCCATCGCACTCAGGTACTCGGCATACCAATGGTGAGCATTTGGGTAATTCGGATTCAGTTCAATTGCTCGGAGCAGTTCTCTCTCTGCTCCTGACCAGTCCCAATCGCCGTACAAGAGCACAAAACCTAGTGCTGCATGGGCTTCAGCGAGGGAATCATCAAGCTCGACGGCTTTCAACGCGGCAGCTTTGGCCTTTGGGAACGCATCATGAGAACCTGCACCGCCGTAAAACGGCATCAGGCCATAGGTCTCGGCAAGTCCTGCATAGGCTGATGCGTAGCCTGGATCATCCGCGATTGCCTGTTGAAAGAGCTGAATGCTCTTTTGAAACCCAGGTAACGTTCTTTTGTAGGAGTGATACCTGCCCTGCAGGTAAAGTCGATATGCTGCTGGACTGACACTCGGCGAGACAGAGAGACGAGCCACTTCCTGTGGAGTGAGTTTTATCCTGATTTCCTCTGCGATGGTTCGCGCTACCTCATCCTGCAACGAAAGTACGTCCCGAAGATCGCGCTCATAGTTTTCGGCCCATATATGGCGGTCGGTCTTCGCATTCAGCAGGTTCGCCGTAATCCGAACCCGGTCGCCGGTCCGCAATACCGTACCTTCAACCAGCGCGTCGACATTCAGTTCTCTCGCAATCTCCGGCAGGGGCTTCTTCGAGCCTTTGTAGCGCATTACCGAGGTCCTTGAAACCACGCGCAGTGCTCTAATCTTGCCAAGGTCGGTTATCAGTTCCTCCGTCATGCCATCCGCGAAGTAATCCTGCTCGGGATCGTTCGACAGATTCTCGAGCGGCAGAACAGCAATGGACTCGATCGTCTGTCTTGGCGATGCCAACGCAAACAACCGATCTCGCAGATGCGCTGCATCCAAGCCAATAAGCACTGCCAGCAAGCTCGAAATCGCTACAAGTGCCAGCAGTGGCATCCACAGTCTGCGCTGCACCCGTCTTTGGCTTTCCTTGGCTCCGGCCACAACAGGATTGCGGACGTTCGCGACAGAATTAACCAGTAGGTCCTTATGTCCATTCGACGTCGCCTCGGCATAGGGCGCATCAGAGGAATGAGGTTCCGGGATCTGTGCGACGGACGTTTCGCTACCCTCTCGCGAATGGTCTTCCGAGGCCAGAATCTCCACCGGTGCAATGAAACGGTAGCCGTGCCTCGGCAGGGTTTCGATGAAACGGGGCAATGTTGCGTCGTCCCCAAGGACTTCCCGCAACCGTTTTACCGAGGTATTGACGCTGTGTTCAAAATCAATGAAAGTGTCGCGGGGCCAGAGCTGATCCCGTATTTCTTCGCGCGTAACCAGCTCGCCGGGACGTTGGAGCAGCATTGTGAGGATCTGGAAAGGCTGCCCATGAACCTTGATCTTCAATCCTTGTCTGCGCAACTCTCCCCGGCGAAGATCTACTTCGAAAACACTGAAACGCACTCGCGAGGGTCGACCGTCAATACCGTTCATTGGGTCGGACTTCACCTAATTGTCGCCAAGAGTCTAACACCGCTGTAGGAAGGCTGTGCAACTGTATATTTTGCGACATAACCTTGGTTTAACCAATGAGTTACCGACATATAAATGTTTCATCCCGCTCCGGCATGCGCGTGCATTGACCTTCGGTGTTTTCGAGCGCAGTTTCAAAGACCAGAAGAATGCGGGAGGTGCGATCGAGCGCTTGTGATCGCGCCTGTCCTTGACAGGCTCTGAAACTGCCGAGCCGGTCTGCCTGCCTGGATGAGCGTGCATTCAGCCCGAATCGAGTGGACCCTGTCGACCTCGCATCAGGAGCGATCCTATGAGACAGTTCCGGGCATATGTTTTGGTCGTTGTGGCGTTCTGCGCATCCATCGCCTGGTCGCAGGCGCAATCAGCAAAGACAAGTCCATACATCGACCTTGGCCACTTCAAAGGGGGCAAGTGGGCCGAAGCCTGCAATATCAACAATGCCGGAATCGTGGTTGGTTTTGGCAGCATTCCGAAGGGCTATACTCGTCCTCTGTTTGTACCTGCAACCGGTCCAAATACTGGAAAGTGGTTCGATCTCGGCACACTTGGCGGCGAGCGAACTGACTGGAAAGTCATGGCTATGGGGGTATCCGACACTGGCATCATCTCGGGTCACTCGGCCACCAGCCAAGGCACAGTTCATGCGTTCGTCTGGACACCCGATGCCGGAATGTCCGACATCGGAACCTGGGACGGAGACGCTTACAGTGCATCCAGCAATATGAACCACCTGGGCACCATCCTCACTGGCTGGAGCGGCAATGGGTTCTTCGGTGATACGTACAGCGACGGTTCGTACATTCCAACGGAGCCGGTGGTGTGGACTCCAAGCCCGATGTGGAACGGCAGAAAGATGGTCACGGTCTGGAAGATTCAGCAACTCGATACCACAGGGTTCGAATCCAACATCCTTTGGCTCCCCAATGCGGCCAACGACTCCAGTCAAGTCGTAGGTCTTTCCGTATCTCCCGATGGTCTGGATGTACCGATGCTGTGGACGCCCGGCCCCAAAGGCTGGAGTGTCTCACAGCTACCGATTCCGGTAGGATTTGACCAGGCTGGCTCCAGCGATATCAACGAAAGAGGAGAAATCGCAGGTTGGGCCGCGCCAGCGGACTGGAGTATCTGGTTCCCGGTGGTCTGGAAACCGCAGAATGCTTCGCGAACGAGCTATACCCCTGTGCTGCTGACGTCGCTGACCGGATCTCTGCAGGACGGAAATGGCGGATGGGCTGAGGCATGGGGCATCAACGACCTCGGTGACGTTGTGGGTGACAGTTATGACGCCAACGGGAATGACGTGGCCACAGTGTGGAGTCTCAAGACGCCAAATACATTGCAATCACTTGCGCTGCCGGGTGCCTGGAACTGGGCGTTCAAGGTCAACGATCATCGCTTGGTCGTTGCCTTCTACGCACCGGACTGGACACAAGAATACGTAAACGAGAACGTGGTCGCTGTCCAGCTTCACTAACGCGGCAACACGAACCTGTGGGTTGACAGTGGTGGCTTAAAACACATCGTTACCAAGAGCTTGCCGCCCGATGTCTGGGCGGCATTTCTTTTCCGTTTTGTAAGACGTGGAAGAAGTGAATGCAATCAGGCTGTAGGGCTCACGCCGAGAAGCGGACAATCTTGGTTCAGGGCGGTAAGTGGTCAACCCGGCAGTTAAATTATGGTACAAAGTTTGGCCCTCATGGCCCGCCACGTGAACTGAAAAGCGGCCACAGTCTGTCTGAGTATTCGAAAATCTGAGAATCAATCTGGGAATCCGGATATCCCAATCGCATCTTTCCCAAGATCACTTCTTCGCGTTGTCACACGACTCGGTGTCGATGATCACTTATCCGCTCTGGTTTTGGTGGTCTGATGGCGGGCGTCTTGTTCTGCCTCCCCGAGGCGCATCCCCTCCTGTTCCGCACACCCCCTGAGACAGAATCCGGCACGTGCCCTCGCGGCGCCGTCTCAAAGTGCTCCAATTGAGCTTTCTTTCCTGGAGGGAATCGTGAAACGCTTCAGCATTCTGCCCGTTCTACTCGCATTGGTGTGTACGGCTTTGTCTCTCACTGGTTGTGGTGGACACTCAAAACCCATCAGCGTCGTGATAACTGCATCATCGTCCACCGTGGATGGATCGGACTCGGTGACCCTCACGGCCGCCGTTACCAACGATAAGAACAGCGCTGGAGTGAGCTGGGCCATCACCAGCGGCGGAGGCACGTTGTCGAATCAGACGACGACTTCGGCCACCTACACGGCACCTGCCGCAACCAGTTCGCAGCAGAACATCACGATCACCGCGACCTCTGTTGCAAAGACCACGCAGTCAGGCACTGTGACCATCACTGTTCCTGCCATGCCGGCGGTCACTTCCACCAGCGCCAATCTCACTGGCGCGGTGGGAAGTTCGTTCTCAGTGACATTGCAGGCCAGTGGCGGCATCCCTCCGTTTACCTGGGCGTTGGGCAGCGGCACCACACTGCCTTCCTGCCTGATGCTCAAGTCCAACGGCACGCTGACTACCGCATCGGGCACGGCTCCTACCGCCTCCTGCGCAGGCAGTTACACCAATCTCACATTCAAAGCCACCGATTCCGGCACTCCGACTCCTCTGAGCGTAACGTCATCGCCCCTCACCATTACCATTGTCGCGGCCCCGGCCATCACCTTTACCGGCTCAGTGCCAGCCACCGGAACCTACGGCGTGGCGTTCTCGGGCAGCGCCGCGGCTACCGGCGGAGCCGGCGCGCTCACTTACAGCATTTCGGCCGGCGCGCTGCCTCAAGATCTATCCCTGAACACCAGCACCGGCGCAATCACCGGAACACCCAGCAAAGCTGCCGACGTGGGCACGTTCAACTTTACGGTGCAGGCCTCCGACGCGTATGGCGACTCGAACACACAGGCCTATTCGATAGTGATCAGCTACCCGACGGTGACTGTGAATCCAGCCACTCCGCCGACTGGATATGTTGGGTCGGTTTATACGACCACTACGCTGACGGCGACAGGCGGCAATGGCGGACCCTACAACTGGACATGGGTTGCCGCCGCCGGCTCTTCGTTGCCCTCGGGGTTGAGCCTCTCAACAGGAGGGGCAATCACCGGTACGCCAACCACAGTAGGCACCTACTCGGTTGTGGTTAAGGCGACCGATTCTGCCTCGAACTCAGGCAGCGCGACGCTGACCATCATAGTAAAAATCGGCGTGAGCATTACCACTTCAACGACGCTGCCTACGGGCTATGTGGGCTCGAACTATTCGCAACAACTGGCAGCGACGGGCGGCTCAGGCACGGGGTACACCTGGAGTGTGAGCTCCGGCTCGAACCTGCCGGGTGGATTGACCCTGTCCGCAACCGGGATGCTGAGCGGCGCGCCGACGGCTACAGGAACTCCGAGCTTTAACCTGACGGTGACGGACTCTGTGGGCAACAAGGCCAGCGCCACATTCACCATGACGATTTCGCCTGGAGTAAGTGTCACAGCTCCCACACTCGCTTCCGCTTACCCGGGCACGGCGTACACATCTGCTGCATTCACAGCCAGCGGTGGCAGCGGCACGGGATACACCTGGTCCTGGGCTGCGGCTAGCGGGTCAACCTTGCCCAGTGGTCTGAGCCTCGGAAATACGACCGGCATAATCTCCGGCACGCCCGTCAACACCGGCAGCACCAGCGTGACCTCTAATGTGGTCGTCGCGGCGACCGATTCCGTGGGCAACATGGGCAGCGTCACGGTCAGCATCATCATCGAGGCAAGCGTCACCATTACCACCCCCACTACCCTGCCTGCGGGTACTGTCTCTGTTGCGTACTCGCAAACGCTGGCGGCTTCAGGCGGATCGGGAACAGGCTATTCCTGGTCAACAGATGCTGCAGGCACGACCAGCCTTGCCAGTGTCGGGCTGGCCCTGGCCCCTAGCGGCGCGGTTACCGGTTTGTCGCCAACGCTGGGGACCGCCACCTTCACGGCGACTGTCACGGATTCGCAGGGTCACGCCGGATCTGCGACCTTCACCGTCTCGATCAACAACCAGCTGAAGATCAATCAGACTACTCTGCCGCCGGGAGACCAGGGTTCGGCCTACTCGCAGACGTTGACCGCTTCGGGCGGCTCGGGAAGCGGCTATACGTTCTCGGCCACCAATAGCAACCTCGCTTCTTTCGGAATCTCGCTGGGGAGCAACGGCACGATCTCAGGCACCCCAACAGCAAACGGAACTGTCAGCTTCACTGCGAACGTGAAGGATTCAAGCAACAACACGGCAATGCAGGCGCTGACGATCACGATCTACGGGGCGCTCTCGCTGCCCACGCCCAACCCCTCTTCGCTGCCCGGCGGCTATACAAACGTCTCTTACACCGGATCGGTGACAGGTTCTGGCGGAAGCGGCAATCTCTCCATGGCTGTTACGACCGCGCTTTCGCCCGCAAACGGCACTCTGGCTACTGGCGTAAGCGGCGCAACGGTGAACGTAACCGGAACTCCGACAACAGCAACGACTGAGTCATTCGGCGTCACGCTCACTGACAGCACGACCAGCAACACAGTTGCCCAGACTTACACGATCGTCATCACCACTCCAGTTGCCGTCGGCCTGCCCGCGCCGAATCCTTCGTCGTTGCCTTCGGCTACGGTGAACCAGACCTACAGTGGCAGCATCAACGCTACTGGTGGCGTGCCGCCTTACACCTGGTCGATCAATGGCACCGCCGTCACCTCCGGCGGCATCTCCGTCGGCAATGGCCTTAGCGCCTCGAGCACGGGCGCCAGCAGTATGTCTATCAGCGGCACACCGACTTCAACCGGCACCGTCACTCTGACCAACGTCAAAGTCGTTGATGCGGCCAATACCAACGCCACACAAACCTACACAATCACCGTCAACAGCGCCGGCCAGAGCGTCACCGGCCAGATCTCCCTCATCAACTTCTGCGCCACTACCACCCCGAATCTGTCGATCTTCTCGGTCACCATCACCAACGTGGGCGGAACTACGTTCACCCAGACCGTGGACACCGACAACAGCGGCAACTACACCTTTACCGCCGTTCCCAACGGAACCTACACCATCACACCCGCGCTCACAAACTCCGGGCCGAGCGTACTCTTCTATCCGGCGACGCAACAGAACGTGACCGTGAGCAACGCCAATGTAAGCGGCGAAAACTTCAACGTGTCGCTGGGCTACACGGTTTCCGGGACGGTGAGCTACTCCGGCGCGCACACCGGATGGGTCTACGTGAGCCTGGTCAACACCTTCTGCAGCGGGACCGGCGGAAACGGTACCAGCATCGTCTATCCATTTACCTCGGGCGGTAGCTTCACCATCCGTGGAGTGCCTCCCGGCAGTTACACGCTGCAAGCCTGGATGGATCTGTCCACACTTAACGAAGGCGCGCCGGACGAGGCGGACCCGGCGGGCAGCACTTCCGGCTTGACCGTTTCAACTGCCAATTTGACTGGCCAGACCGTCACCCTGGCCGATCCTACGCTCTCCGCACCGACAACGTACCCCAACATCAAGGCGGCCGCGCCCATCGATCAGGGCGTGGTGATCACTTATGGACGGGGGTCGGTCACGGATGGCAACGGCGAAGAGATGTTTACCTCTTATACCGTGCAGTGGTCCACCAGCACTTCCGGATTCAGCAGTTCCAACCAGGCCACCTTTAAAGCTGCCGGAACGGCCGTGAATGTCTGGATCCTGCGCAACGGCAACGCCAACATGACCGGCTCGTTCAGCAATGGCACGGCCTACTACTTCAAAATCTGGGGCTCGAACCCCGCCGGCGCCGGCCCATCGTGGACGAGCTCGACGACGGTGACTCCGGGGCCACCGGCATCGGGCACGGGACTCTACCAGGTCACCGGCACGATAACCATTCCCTCATCGGTGTCAATCAACTCCGGGGCGCCGCTCTATGCGGGCCTTTACGACCAGAACACAAAAACCGCCTATGCCGCGGTGATTACCAACCCATCGAACTTGACCGGCAATAACTTTACGGTCTACGTTCCCGCGGACACTAGCTATACCCTCTTCGGAATCCTCGATCAGAACCATGACGGTCTGATCGATGCCGGAGACGTCACGAATACGCGTTACAACAACTCCACGATTTCCATATCCGGGACCACCAGCGGAGAGAACGCGACATTGCCTTCCGCTAACAGCACGGCGATTGTCCAGACCGCCTCCGCATCGGGCGCTTCGACCGGCTACAGCCTCTATCTCGATTTGCTGGAGGCCAACAAACTGCCCGTGGCCGTGACGTTGACCTCCGGTCCCAATTTCATCAACCCGGTGGACATCAGCTACTGCCAGTACTGTGGAAGCGTGCAGTTCCCGTACGGGTTCAGCACCGGCGCCACGCCCGCCGTTGGCGACACCTTCAAGTTCACCGTCACCTACAGCGATGGGACGCAGGACACCGGGTCATCCTCTGTGACCGGCGCGGTGACCGGGTGGAACGGCACCAACTCACTTCCGAGCGCAAGCGACGCTCCCACCAACCTGCTTCCTAACTCGACAACCGGCCCCGTCGCCGGCACCCGCACGCAGCCGACGTTCACATGGACCGATTCGTCGAACTCGACAGGCCCCAACGTTTACTACATTTTCCAACTGTTCCAGGCCAGCGGAACCTGCCCGAGCGGGGGCTGCTTGATCTGGATGATTCCGGGCAGCAATTCCAACTTGAACGGATTCCCAAGCTCTGTTCAATCCATCACCTGGGGAGTCGACCCGACCGGTGGCGGCAGCACCCCGTTGGTGACCAGCCTGACTAGTGGAGTCGCGTACTACTGGTACCTCACCGCTGTGGACAGCACCGGCAACCAGGTGTCGACTTCCACCTTGTACATACCGTAGGGCAAAACTCCTGCCCTACGCTAACCGAGGGGCGGCCGGCCAAAATGCTGGCCGCCCTTTCCGTTTACTAAAGCACACGGTGTGTCCCGGGCGTTTCACCCGGTTTTCGGGAGGAGCGTGTGCCTCTTCCGCGTCCACAGGGAGCTCGGTGCCGGGGCGAGGATAATGTGAAGTTGGGAAATTACCCCGGCAACGATGTCGCCAGGGACCCCGAAGAGACTGAATTTTGTGACGGCCCCGTGAATTCTGCGAGGCGAGGCTGTGAATGGGAGGAACTGCGATGGCAAATATGGGCAAGAGTCGCACCAAAAAGATCAAGGTGAATTCACTGACAAGATTAAAGGCGTGGACCGCGCTGAAGGCGCACGCGCGCGAGGTCGGAAAGCTGCATCTGCGCGCGCTTTTTGCAGACGATCCGCAGCGCGGCGAGCGAATGACGGCGGAGGCTGCCGGCCTGTTTCTCGACTACTCGAAGAACCGCATCACTGACGAGACACTGAAGCTGCTGCTGGCACTGGCCGAGGAGTCGAAGCTGCGCGAGCGCACCGAGGCGATGTTCCACGGCGAGAAGATCAACATCACTGAGAAGCGAGCGGTGCTGCACGTGGCGCTGCGCGCGCCCAAAGGCCAGTCGATTCTGGTGGACGGCGAAGACGTGGTGCCGAAGGTGCACGAGGTGCTGGATCGCATGGCGGCTTTCTCTCGCCGCGTGCGCAGCGGCGAGTGGAAGGGCCACACCGGCAAGCGTATCCGCAACGTGGTGAACATCGGCATCGGCGGCTCCGACCTCGGCCCGGTGATGGCCTACGAGGCGCTGAAGCACTCGAGCGACCGCGGCATGGTCTTCCGGTTCTTCTCCAACGTCGATAGCACCGACTTTGCCGAGGCCGTCCAGGATCTGGATGCAGCCGAAACGCTCTTTATCGTCTCATCGAAGACCTTCACGACGCTCGAAACCATGACCAATGCGCACACGGCGCGGGCGTGGCTGCTGGAAAAGCTGGGCGGCGATGAGTCGGCGATCGCCAAGCACTTTGTAGCCGTATCCACCAATGCCGCCGAGGTGACGAAGTTCGGTATCGATACGGCCAACATGTTCGGCTTCTGGGATTGGGTGGGCGGCCGATACTCGATGGACTCGGCGATCGGCCTGTCCACGATGCTGGCCATCGGGCCGGAGAATTTTCGCGCGATGTTAGCCGGCTTCCACGAGATGGACGAGCATTTCCGCAATGCGCCCTACGAGAAGAACCTGCCGGTGCTGCTGGCGCTGCTGTCGGTCTGGTACACCGACTTTTTTGATGCGCAGACGATTGCGATTCTGCCCTACGAACAGTACCTGAAGCGCTTCCCGGCTTACCTTCAGCAGTTGACCATGGAGAGCAACGGCAAACACGTCACGCTTAGCGGCAGGCAGGTTGCGTACAACACCGGGCCGATCTACTGGGGTGAGCCCGGCACCAACGGGCAGCATTCGTTCTACCAGCTCATCCACCAGGGAACGCGGCTGATTCCCTGCGACTTCATCGCGTTCCACCGTACGCTGAATCCTATCGGGCGGCATCACGACATGCTTATCGCGAACGTCTTTGCGCAGACTGAGGCCCTGGCCTTCGGCAAGACCGCCGAACAGGTGAAGGCGGAGGGAACGCCGGACTGGCTCGTTCCGCACCGCGTGTTTGAGGGCAATCGCCCGTCAAATACGATTCTTGCCGAAGAGCTGACCCCGGCAGTGCTCGGCAAGCTGATAGCACTTTATGAGCATTGCGTTTTTGCGCAGGGTGCGATCTGGCAGGTCAATTCGTTCGATCAATGGGGTGTGGAACTGGGCAAGGCGCTGGCGCAGCGGATCATCCCGGAGTTGGAAAGCCCGTCTAATCCAGAACTTACGCACGACAGCTCGACGAACAACCTGATCCGGCTTTACCGCAGGCACAAGTAGCGCCCGCACCGTGGCCGCGCGGGATTATGTGATCTGCGCGGCACAGGAGAAAGAAAAGCACTTCCGGAAACCGTGGTTGGTCTACAATTCTCCCACGCTGTTTCAAAGGAAGATATATGACCAATTTCCGCGTTGGGCGGCCTTCCGCATGTGTGCCCTCCGCTCTTGCTCTCTTGCTTGGGTTCTTTTCGTCACTGCCCCTAAACGCTCAGCAGCAACAAACCACACCAGCCGCGACCCGCATCACGCAGAAGATTAATGAAACGGCGCTTGTTGCGCTCCATGGCAATACCCATCCCCTGGCACAGCCGAAGAATGACATCGGCGCGGCCCCGGGATCGAAGGTCGCCGGCCGTCTGGTTCTTGTTCTGGCGCGCAGCGCTGCGCAGGAGGCGTCTCTCCAGACCTGGCTGAGCTCGTTGCAGGATGCGAATTCGCCGAATTTTCACAAGTGGATGACGCCCGACGAGTTCGGCAAAAGTTTCGGTGTCTCTGATGCGGACCTGGCCACGGTCGAAGGCTGGCTTCAGGGGCACGGGTTCTCGGTGAACAAGGTTTCGCCGAGCCGCATGTTTATCGAGTTTTCCGGCACGACGGCGCAGATTGAAGCAACCTTTCATACGTCTGTGCACAAATACCTGGTGAACGGCGTTCAGCATTGGGCCAACACCAGTGATCCGCAGATTCCCGCCGCGCTGGCGCCCGTTGTGGCCGGCGTTGCCAAGCTCAACGACTTCAATCCAAGGTCCACCGCCATCCGCGGGCCCAGCGGAGTGTATAACGCCGCGACCAAGCGCATCGAGCCCAGCTACACGTTCGGTGATACGTCGAACGGCTACTATATCTTCCTGGGTCCGGCCGATGCCGCCACCATCTACGACACTCCCACGACCTACAACGCCAACCACGGCAGCACTCTCTACGACGGGACAGGTGTCACCGTCGGCATCGCCGGCGATTCAAACATCGATGTCACACAGAATGCGAATTACCGCGCGACGTTCGGCCTCCCGGCCAAGGCGACCACGGTTGTGGTCGATGGCGATGATCCGGGCGAGAACGGCGATGCGATCGAGGCGTATCTCGATACACAGGTAGCGACCGGAATCGCTCCAAACGCGAATGTGGTTCTCTACACTGCCGCTGACACCTATCTCGCTGCCGGCCTTTTCCTCGCCATCTCGCGGGCGATCGATGACAACCAGGTCGACATTCTGAATGTCAGCTTCGGAGGCTGCGAGGCCGACCAGGGAGTCTCGGGCAATCAGTACATCTATGATCTTTCGCAGCAGGCGGCGGCGCAAGGCATCTCCGTTACGGTTTCGACCGGCGACGCCGGTTCGGCCGGCTGCGACAACGAGAACACCGAGTACCAGGCCTCGCTCGGCCTCGCGGTGAATGGGCTCGCATCCACGCCGTACACCATTGCCGTCGGCGGCACCGACTTCGACACGCTGTACAGCGCTTTCCCGACCAGCTTCACGCAATACGTCGATATCACCAACACTCTCGCAAATCATCGGAGCGCTAAAAGTTACATCCCTGAGCGTCCGTGGAACGATTCCACCTTTCAGGATGACAACACCACCATCAGCGCGAATGTTCCCTGGACGGCGACGCAGTATTCCTCCAACGCCAACATTGTTGGGGGGGGAGGCGGATTCAGCGCCTGCGTGCTGCAGAGTGGGGGAGTGTGTACAGCCGGCTACCCTGTTCCCAGTTGGCAGTCAGGATTCGCCGTCACAGCCTCGGGTCGAAACATGCCCGACGTCTCGTTCCTCGCCGGAAACGGGCTCTACGGAGCGGCATGGGGTCTGTGTACAGACCAGGACTATAACTCGTCGGGAACCCTCTTAACCGACTGCGCCGGCGATCCAACCACGGGCAACAACTTCAACCTGACGGGAGTCGGCGGCACATCGGCGTCCGCACCGGCGTTCGCCGGCATGCTGGCACTGGTCAAGCAGAAGGTCGGCAGCCGCCTGGGCCAGGCCGACTTCGTCCTCTACGATCTGGCAAAGACGAAGTACAGCTCGGTGTTTCATGATGTTTCAACAGGCAACAATTCGGTTGCATGTACAGCCGGTACCTCCGGTTGCCAACAGAATGCCCTCGGCTACTACTTCATGTCGGGCTACAACGCGACCGCTGGATTCGATGAGGCCTCGGGTCTGGGCAGCGTCGATGTCTCGCAGCTTGCCAGCAACTGGGCCAGTGCCGGACTTGTGGCCACCACCTCATCGCTCACGCTCAATGGCTCAACAGCGGCGCTGAACATTACCCACGGCGCAAGCGTCGCAGTCAGCGTCGGCGTCACGGGCAGCGGCGGTACTCCGGGCGGCGACGTGGCGCTGGTCGACAACATCAATCCTGCTTTGGTTCCGAACAGCGGCAGCATTACTTCGTTTATGCTTGCGAGCGGTGTGGCGTCGGGGACGACAGACTTCCTGCCCGGCGGCAGCTACAACGTATCTGCTCATTACGGCGGCAGCGAGAGCTTCGCTGAAAGCGACTCAAACGCCATTCCCGTCACGGTAAGCGCCGAACCCAGCACCACCAGTCTCGTCATTCAGGGCTACTACGATCCGGCTTCGGGATCCCTCTCGGCGACACCTTATTACGGGTACGTCTATTTCCTCGACGCGCAACCCTACGGGAACAGCGCCTCATCCGCGAACCCCAACGGCGCGGCAACCGGCACCATCACCTTCAAAAGCGGTTCCACAACCGTGGGAACCGCAGCGCTTGCGAGTGACGGCATTGCCGAACTGGAGACCTTCACAATTCCAGCCGGCAACGACAGCCTGACCGCTGTCTTCCCCGGCGATGCCAGCTTCCAGGCCAGCACCAGTGCGCCGCAAAGCCTGGCCGTGGTGCCCATGCCGACGACAATCGCTCTCACCAACAGCGCCTCAGGGACGATCAATCTCGGCACCTCCGTGACAATAACGGCGAAGCTGGAGAGTTCCTTAAACTATCAAAATCTCGACAGCCTGGGAGCTGCGCCGACTGGCACCATAACTTTCACTGATCAAACCGCAAACACGACATTGGCAGCTCTTCCCGTCACTGGCACCGCAGGAAGCTCAACGGCTTTTGCCACCGGAGGTGCGACTTACACCACGACCACCCTGGGCGCCGGCTCCCATGTCATTGCAGTTTCGTATAGCGGCGACGGGAACTATGCCGCCACCCAGCAATCAGCCAGCACCATGGTTACCGTCAATGGCCTCACTGCAGCGATGACCGTTACACCTGCACCCAGCCCCGTCAAAACTAATCAGGCTCTGCAGGTGACAGTGACCCTGGCGCAGTCCGGCAGCAATCCGGTCCCGACCGGAACCGCCAGTCTCACCGCATATCAAAACAGCGCCCAGGTCTTCAGTGCCTCCGGTGTGGCGCTTGTCAATGGATCGGCCTCCTTCACCATTCCGGCCAACACTCTATCGATCGGTACCGTAGGAATCAACGCGGTCTACAGTGGCGACAAGACTTACAACTCCGTCAACGCTCCATTATTGAACGTTCAGGTGGTCGCTTCAGGCACGCTCACACCGACCGTAAGCCTGGCTCCTCCTTCGGGAGCGCAGACAAGCTATCCGGTCTCGATTCCGATTACTGTGACTGGACCCAGCGGCGATCCGACTCCGACGGGCAGTGTGTCTCTAAATGTTGGAAGCGCCATCTGGGGTCCGCAGGCGTTGGTAAACGGCTCAGCGATCATCGGGATTCCATTCGGTCTGCAACCCGGGCCGAACTCGATGACAGTAACCTATACGGGCGACACGAACTACAGCGGTGGATCGGGAACAGGCACTGTGACTGAGATCGCACCCGCGGCTCTCAGTTTCACGCCGGTGAACCCGACCGTCGCGGTCAACCAGTCGCTGGCGGTCACGGTTGCCGTTGCGCCAGTCACCAACGTTGCGACCGCTACGGGAACGATCACGCTCAGCAGCGGGACATACCAGTCGGCGGCGACCGCGCTTGCCGGCGGTTCCGCCAGCATCACAATTCCGGCAAACTCCCTGGCCCAGGGCTCCGGAACGCTGACCGCTGTCTACTCCGGCGACAGTAACTACAGCTCCGCGACCAGCAGCGAATCCATCACCGTCACCGCGGCTGCGCCTCCCGGCCTCACCTTGAGCGGGTCCAACGGGGCCAAAGTCACCGTGGCTCCGGGAGCAACCACCGGCAACACCTCCACCATCACGGTTACGCCAACCGGCGGATTCACCGGCACCGTTAATCTGTCGGCAGCGCTCACCGTTTCTCCTTCGGGCGCTACCGATCTGCCCACGCTGAGCTTCGGAACCACGTCTCCGATTACCATCTCCGATGCCAACAGTCAGACCGCCACGCTGACCATCACCACCACGGCGCCGGTAACTGCATCGCTTGCACCAGCGGTTCCTCCGGCAGCGCATTGGCGTCCCGGCGCAATTGCATTTGCGTCGGTTCTCCTGCTCGGCATAGGTGCAATTCGCCGCAGGTGGAGAAGTGCACTGACGATGCTTCTGCTTCTTGTGGTCCTGGCCGGCGGCGCAATCAGTTGCGGTGGCGGCGGCGGAGGCGGAGGAGGAGGCCAAAGTGATCCCGGCACCACTGCTGGCAACTACACCATTACGGTTACGGCGACCTCGGGGACTGTCACCGGAACCACCACCATCAACCTCGTCGTGAATTGAATCCGGCGAGCCTGACCAGCCTTTCGTCCTGCAGTTCTCTCGGGCCGGCTCTCACTCCACCCTACGGTGGATGAGGCCGTTCCGAGGGAACGTGTATGCTGGCGGAAGCGCGCGTGCATCAAACCGGATGCCGGCATTTCAAGACGATGGTCGCCCGGCTGCTGTGGAGCACCGGCGGCTTCTCTCGTTCGCTTTCCCGTCCTGCTTACAAATGGAGAGGCATTCGCTTGGAGACAGAGCAGACCATACGTCTTACGCAGCAGGTGAAGGCGGGTGGATGCGCGAGCAAGCTTCCGCCCGGCTCGTTGCGTGAGGTGTTGTCAAAGCTTCCTGTGCAGCACGATCCGAATCTGCTTGTGGGCTTCGAGACGTCGGATGATGCGGGCATCTACCGGATCGCGCCCGATCTGGCGCTGGTGCAGACCGTGGATTTCTTTACGCCGCTGGTCGACGATCCCTTCACCTTCGGCCAGATAGCGGCAGCCAACGCACTTAGCGACGTGTACGCCATGGGCGGACGTCCCGTAAGCGCCCTGGCGCTGGTGTGCTTTCCACAGAGCGCCGACCTGGGAATCCTGGAACAGATCATGCGCGGCGGCCTCCAGAAGATGACGGAGGCGCAGTGTACGGTGGTCGGCGGCCACTCGCTGCGCGATGAGGAGATGAAATTCGGTTACGCGGTCACGGGCGTAATCGATCCCACGCAGGTGAGAACAAATGCGCGCGCCCTTGCAGGCGACGAGCTGATTCTCACCAAGCCGATCGGGACAGGTGTAATAACGACGGCGCTGAAACAGGGCAAGGCGGAACAGGAGTGGATCGACGCCGCAGTGAAGTCGATGACTACGCTGAACAACACGGCTGCCGCCATAGCAACCGCGTGCGCGGGCGTGCATGCCATGACCGACATTACCGGTTTCGGCCTGATGGGACACGGACGCGAGATGGCCCTGGGCAGCGGCGTCGCACTGGAAATTGACACGGCCTCCGTTCCGCAGATTCGGGGCGCGATCCAAGCAATCAGGCGCGGCGCCATACCGGGCGGCCTCGTTTCCAACCGCGAGTTTGCAGAATGCACGGTGACGGAAGCGGAGGGCAGCCGAATCCCGGAAGAGCTGCGCAAGCTGATGTACGACCCGCAGACGTCGGGCGGATTGCTGATTTCAGTGGCGGCGGAAGATGCCGCGGAACTGCTGGATGCGCTGTGTAATGCAGGCGTGCCGGCAGTGAGGATCGGTCGCGTGGCGCCTACGTTGCGTGAAAGCGGAACTCCCGCGATTATCCTGAAGTGACCGGGCTGGCCGGGCGGCGGCCGGGCCGGGCCGGAAGCGGAGGCGATGCGAGCATGACAGTTAAAGAAATCGAACCCGTGCGCGACGCACTCTACCGCAAGCTTCCGTCCGTCCACGAGCTGATCGTCGCCGCCGGATTCCAGCCGCTCGTCGCGCTGCATGGGCGCGAGCGCGTAATCCATACTGTCCGCGAGACGCTCGAACGCCTGCGCGACGAGATATCTGCCGGAGAGCATTCCACCGAAACTCTGGACTGGAAGCTCGGCTCTCTTGTCGAGCAGGTCAGTGCAGAACTGCAGTCGGGTCCGCGCTACTCGCTGCGGCGCGTCATCAATGCTTCGGGTGTCATTCTGCACACCAACCTGGGGCGCGCCCCGCTGAGCGAAGTTGCCATCGCACATGTCGTTGAGGTCGCGACGGACTCGAGCAACCTCGAGCTCGATCTTGAAACCGGCGAGCGCAGCTTGCGCGATGGGCACGTCGAGCGCCTTGTGCTGAGCGTGCTCGGCGTGCCGGAGAATGAATCAGCCCGCTGGAGCGCAGTGGTGGTCAACAACTGCGCCGCAGCCACATTTCTGGCGCTGAATACGCTGGCAGAGAAGCGCGAAGTTGTCGTCTCGCGCGGCGAACTCGTCGAAATCGGCGGCGGGTTCCGCATCCCCGAGATTCTCGAAAAATCCGGCGCGGTGCTAAAAGAAGTCGGCACAACCAATCGCACCCGCGTCGCCGACTACGAACATGCGCTCACGGATCAGACCGCGCTGATACTGCGTGTGCACCAATCCAACTTCAGCATCGAGGGCTTTGTCTATCGGCCTGCACTGCGCGAACTGGTCTCGCTGGCGCAGACAGCGGGCGTGCCGCTCTTTGAAGATCAGGGCACGGGACTGGTATCAGGCCTCGAGCGACTTGGAATTACAAACCAGCCCACATTGCGCGATTCCATTGACAAATGCGTAGACCTGGTCGCGGCCAGCGGCGACAAGCTTCTCGGCGGCCCGCAGTGCGGCCTGCTGATCGGCAGAAGCGACCTCATCGCGCGCATACGCAAGAATCCGCTGCTGCGGACGTTTCGCGTAGACAAGCTGACCTACGCAGCGCTTGAGGCAACGTTGTATGAGTATCTGGAGGGCTCGCCGGAATCCATTCCCGTGATGCGCATGCTCGGCACGCCCGCTGAAGAAATCGAGCGCCGCTGCCAGGCCGTGGCGGACGCGATCCAATCAAACCGCCTCCGCGCCGAGATCATGCCGGTTGAAAGCCTCGTCGGCGGAGGCACCGCCCCCAATGCGAAGCTGGCGAGCTGCGCGGTGTCATTGGTACACACCGAACTTAGCGCGGCTGAACTGCTGAAGGCTTTGCGCAGAGCCAATCCCCCGGTCATAGGTCGCATCGTCGATGAAAGGGTTGTGCTCGATCTGCGCACTGTTCATCCGCGTTTCGATGAGACGATCACGCGCTCTCTCGAGCGGCTCTAAGCGCCACGTCCCGGGAGAATCCCCGCTCATGAAGCCAACAGAATCGATCGTCATCGGTACGGCCGGTCACATCGACCACGGCAAAACGGCGCTGGTTCGCGCGCTGACCGGCATCGATACCGATCGCCTGCCGGAAGAAAAGCGTCGCGGCATCACCATCGATCTCGGATTCGCCTCGATGGACGTCGCAGCGCCGGACGGCTCGCGCATGCGCATCAGCTTTGTCGACGTACCGGGGCATGCGCTCTTCATTCGCAATATGCTCGCGGGCGCCGGTTGCGTTCCGGCTGTGATGCTGGTCATCGCCGCGGATGAAGGCGTGATGCCGCAGACGCGCGAGCATCTCGCGATCTGCGGTCTGCTGGGAATCTCAAATGGTTTCACCGTCATCAGCAAGTCCGATCTTGTGAGCGAGTCGCAACTCGAAGAAGTTCGCGGCCAGATCGCCGGCTTCCTGAAGAGCACATTTCTTGGCGGCGATAAGAACGCAATCCTGCCGGTGAGCGCACAGACCGGTGCGGGGATCGCGGAGGTGCGCGCCGAACTGGCGAAACTGGCGATGCAGGCGAAGACTGCGGAAAATGCGCGCCCCATGCGGCTTCCGCTCGACCGTACGTTTGTGAAGAAGGGCTTCGGAACGGTTGTGACCGGGACGCTGCTCAGCGGGGAGATCCGCACCGGAGAAACGCTGGTGCTCGAACCTGGCGCGCGTAAGGTGCGTGTTCGCGGCCTGCAGACTCACGGCGAGAGCGAGGAGATTGTCGCATCGGGCACACGCGTGGCTGTCAACCTTTCTGGAGTGGAAGCCGGCGAAGTCTCGCGCGGGCAAACGCTCGTTGTGCCCGGAGAGCTTGTGGCCGTTGACGTGATCGACGCGGAGGTGATGCTGCTGGAGGGTGCGCCTGCGCTGAAACATCGCGGACGCGTGCACCTGCATGCGTTCACCTCGGAGGTGATGGCGGCGGTTTCGCTCTACGGCAACGAGCCGGTGAAACCTGGCACGACAAGGCTGATGCGGCTGAAGCTGTCGAGTCCTATCGTGCTTGCGGCGGGCGATCGTTTCGTGCTGCGCCAGCCGCTCCCCGCAGGCACCATCGGAGGCGGCCGTGTGCTCGATGCTAATCCCCTCGCGCATGAGCGGAAGCCAGTCACCCGGGCGTGGCTCGAAAAACTGGCGCACGCATCGCCGCCGCAGTCCCTGGCCCTTCGCGTTCGCCGGCGTGGCTGGACCGGCATCGACATCGCAGCGCTTGCGCGCGAGATGGGACTCGCCGTTGCCGCGGTCCGCGCAGACAAGCTGCTGACCAGCGGAGAAGTTCTCATGGTGGGCGGCGATGTTCTGCTCACGCGCAAAGCGTTCAACCAGGTCACAGATCTCGTGCTGACGCGCCTCAAGAGTGCCGGAGCATCCGGGTTGAAGCGTTCTGAACTACGCAGCCAGACGGAATTGCACGCCGAAGTCCTGAATGCAGCGGTGGAGAGGCTTGCCGGCGAACGAAAGCTGCATCTGCACGGAGAAGCTGTCGCGATCGTGGGCGCGCCAACAGACAAGGCCGACAGGGAAACGCAGAAGATGCACGCCGTCGCATCGGCGTATCAGGCGGCGGGGCTCGCTCCGCCTTCCGTACGAGAAGTAGCGGAGCAGCTTCGAATACCTGAGCCCGAGATGCGTCGCCTCGTCACGCTGCTCCTCCGCGAAAAGGTGCTGACTCGCATGGGCGGCGATGACGCATTTGTCCATGCCGGGCCGCTCAAGGATCTGGCTGCGCGCCTCGCGACCCTGCGCGGCAAATGTATCGATGTCGGCGCCTTCAAAGCTCTCACCGGCCTCACGCGAAAGCATGCAATCCCGCTGCTTGAGTACCTCGATCGCGAGCGCATCACGCGCAAACAGGGCGACCAGAGGCTGGTTTTGTGAGGTCAACCGTTCGGTGGAGACCCGTCCGATTTCCGCCGTGATATATTCGTGCCAATCGTTCCCCGTACCATGCCGGATCAACCGACCAAGATCAGCATCATCGAAGACGCCGACGCAACCGGCGACGTGGCCGCGGTCTACGACGCGTGGCGCGCCAAGTCGGGCCGCCGGCAGATGCCCGGCATCCTGAAGTGCTTCAGCCATCGCCCGGATTTTCTGCGCGACGTGATGAAGTTTGGCGACACGGTGCATTTCTCCGAAGGCCACTTGACGCGCAGGACCAAGGAAGCCATCGCGAGCTGGGTCTCGTACCTCAATCGCTGTCCATATTGACTGGACTCGCATGCATACTTCCTGCGTGTTCAGGGAGCAGAAGAGACGACAGTACAGGCGATTGCCCGCGGCGATCTGGATGGAGCGGGCCTGAGTGCAGCCGAGCGCGGATTGCTCCAGTACGTCGGCAAGGTGACGGAAGCGGCGTACCGCACCACGCACGAAGACGTGCAGAAACTGCGCGACCTGGGCTGGACGGAGCCGCAGATCGCCGAGGCCGTCTACATCACCGCGATGTTTGCGTTCTTCAATCGCGTCGCGGATGCGTTCGGCGTTCCGGCACAGGGATATCTGGAATCGAACCAGGTTACGAAGTAGGATGAGGCAGGCCGAATGAGAGGCACGAAGAAAACATGGCTGCGCTGGACGCTGGGTGTCGGGTGCGTCTGCCTGGCGGCGTGGATCGGCCTCGTGAGCTACGTCGCCTGGGCGATGCACCAGCCGCCGGAGGTCTTCGGACGCGTGATGGCGAGGATGCCCATGCCCGCCTATTTTGTCCTTCCGTTTGAAACGCTTTGGACACACGCGCGCCATGGGCATCTCGAAGTCGGCGACACCGCTCCGGCTCTCCATGTGAAGCGCCTCAACGAGACGACCCCGGTCGATCTCGGATCCCTATGGGCCGAGCGGCCCGTGGTCCTGGTCTTCGGTAGCTATACCTGACCGCCATTTCGGCGGGAGGTTCCCGCCCTCAACAAGCTGGCCGAGCAGTACAAGGGTAAGATCGACTTTTACGCGGTCTACATCCTCGAGGCGCATCCTACCGATGTGTGGCAGATGCAGTCGAACGTGCACGACGGCGTCCTCTTTCGCAGCCCGCGCGATGAGGGAGAGCGCGCGACGGTGGCCAATGCGTGCATCCGCAAGCTGGGGATTCACTTCCCCGCGCTGCTCGATGGATTCGACAACCGCGTCGAAGCTGCCTACACCGGCTGGCCCGACCGCCTCTACCTCATCGCGCAAGGCGGCCGCGTTCTCTACAAGAGCAAGCCGGGACCATTTGGATTTCAGCCGAACGAGCTTGCGCAGGCGATGCAGAGCTCGCTCGGAAGACAGTAAATTCGAATGAGAACCGCCGTCACGATCACCACGTGACCGTGACGGTGATGGTTTTCCAGCCTTCGCCGGGCGGAAAATTCAGAATAAGCGGCAACGTCTTGCAAGCATAAGGATCGGCATCGCAACCACGAAACGAGATGCTCGCGCCCGGTGCTGAGTCGCTCTCTGTTTGAACCTTCGGAACGAAATGCCCGCGACGGTAAAGGTCGACAATTCCAGCGCTGCCGGCGACCCCCTCCGCGGTAAGCACAAGCTTATGGTCCCCGTTCTCAGCGTGGAGGATCCGGAGCTTCGATGTACGCGCTCCGGGCAATGGGGGTCGGATGGGTTGGACCGTCCACACGCCCTCGATCGGATTCGTGTTGTCCAGGGACAAGTCGGCCTCCAGCGCCGGGACTGGAATGCGTAGTCCCGTTCCTGGCGCGATACCGAGTTTTTTGGTGAGTGCGACCTTGATAGGCCCGACGGTCGCACCAGAAACGTCACTTCTGAGATGCCAGGCATCGCCCCGAGTGTTGCTGAGAGACACCTCGACGTGATCCCCTGATCGCTCGAAATATAATCCAGCCGTTTCACCAGGTAGCGGAAGGTTCATCACCTCTGCGTGATCCCAGCTTGCCGGCAGATGCGGATTCACCGTAATCGTCTTCGTCTGCGCATCGATGCTGATCCCAAACAGGCCGCGTAGAATCGGCGTGATTACCATTGCCGACGACCATAGCTGATGGCTCGTTGACCGTCCGAACGGCACAAAGAAATCGCCGCTCAGCAATTCGGTCGCCGCGCCGAGATCCTGCGCCTTCGTCAGGTTGGCGTTCTCCATCAGTATTTGATAGCCGGCGAGCGGCTGGTCGGCGCGATACTCCGCCAGCGCGGCCCAGCCGGTGAAGAGCGGCCACACCGAGCCCTGATGGTAGCTCATGCCGTCGTAGATCGGCTCGGTATTTGCAACATCGCGCAGACCCCAATCGGTATTGAGCACCGCCGCCGCGAATTGCGAAAGGCAACCGTTCGGTTGCTCAAGGATCGCCTTCCCTCCTGCCGGATCCCACCACGCGAGCGCGGGATACACGGTGCTGGCGCGGTCAAGCGAACCATCCATGTTGCGGCTGAAGGCATAGCAGGATTTCTGCGCATCGTAGTACTCGGAGTTGATGGTCCTGGCAACCTTCTGTGCGCGATTCTCCGCGGCCTCTGCTTTCGCCGAATCCTTCAACTGCCGCTCGAGATAAGCCATCGCTGACGAAGCCTGCTGATCGAGCAGGGCCAGGTAGATTTCCTGGTGCGGCATGCCGCTCGGCCAGCTCTCCACCCAGCCCGTACCCTGCGAGTTGTCATAGATCCCGTCGTGATCCGTATCGTGCGCGGGATCGGTCTCGAACGCCCACGCCTTCTCGATCGCGTCGCGATGCGCGGTTAGAAACGAAACGTCTCCGCTCGCGCGCACGTAGTCGGCCACGGCCAGCAGGAACAGCGGAGTCGAGTCCGCCGCGGCGTACATGTAAGGGAACGCGCGCCAGTCTATCGCCGCTGCGGTCTGCGAGTACTCGTGCATGATCTTGCCGTCATCGCGCTGGCGCTTGATCAGGAATTCGAGTTCGGACTTCGAAAGCGCGAAGTCGCCGTAACCGTTCACGGCATATAGCGTGTACAGCGAATCGCGGCCGAAGAACCATCCAAACCCGGGCCGCGCGGAATCACCGGAAGCGTAATAACCCGCCACCAGCGCAGTCTCGTCCGTGGGGATGGAATGTGCATCTACGGGGTGCGCCTTGAGTTGCTCGATGGAGACGACAGCCCACCGGAACGCCTCATCCAGCGTCTGGTCGGGAGTCTCGATTAAAACGGAATCCGCAAGCAGCTTCTTGTAGCTCTCGTCGTGCGTCTTATAGCGAGCGGCGATGGTTTCGTTGAGCTGCGCAAGGGTCGCGCCCAGAGCGGCATTCGTCGCTGTGCTCGCGTCCATGCCCGCAGCGATCAGCAGCGGAAACAGTCGCCCGCGATCGCGCGTCGGATCGATGTGCAGATGTAACTCCACCGGGTGCACCTGCGGCCGCTCCTGATACGGCGCAAGAATTCCCGGCTGTGCTCCTGGAATGGCGATCGCGCCCGCCAGATCGGGATAGTCCGAGTGCAGCACATAGTACCCATGCCCCGGCACCCACTCCACGCCGGGCACGCCTTCATTGCGCTCGGGCCACATCCACCTGAGTTCGGGAGTGAAGCTGAAGATGAAATCCGTCGGATGCAGGCAGTCGAACTGGTAGAGCACAATCGGGCCGGTCCCGGCAGGAGCATTATCGGGCGAGAACATGATCTGCCGCACCGTGAACCCGACGTGGCTGTACGTGATCACCGTCCGGTCGGGCCGCACCTCGATCTCCGCGGCCTGCTGGTTCACGTCAATCGGAACGGTGTAGCCCTCGATGTTGGCCTCGACCGTCAGGTGCGAGAGCAGCTTGACGGGCAGAACCCATGCCTCGAATACCCCGTTTTGCTGGCCCAGCACCACTCCGCGCTCGCCGGCGACCGTGAAAGGCTTTTCCGGCTCGGCTTGGGCGCGAATGACCTGGTCGGAAGTGTCAAAGGTAATGGTCGGGATGGAGTTGAGGGCCGGGGCGGGAGTTTGGGCGTGAACTGCGCAGGATCCTGCAAACAGCAGGGCCGACGCCATGCTGAAAAAAGGAACGCGGTTACGAATCATGATGTCCTTTAACTGATCCTTAAAGCAAACAGTCTACGGCATTCCCTTACCTGGTGCGGGGCGGCGCAACGAAAAACAAAAAGGGCGGCCCGTGGAGGACGTCCCTTTTTGAATCGCTCAGCTCAGAACTGAATACGGAAGAACAGGCGCGCGCGGCGGTGACCGTTCACCTCGGGTTGGGCGACGCGAACGTGTTGGTGCCGTTGTTGCTGTTGGCGTCAATCCCGAATGGAAAGAGGGCGCTTGTCACGAGCGCGCTTCTTTCGGCCATCGAGACGCGTTCCCGGCTGGCATCTTCCTGATATTGAAGAAATGGATACACTTATATGGTTTTTCATAGGGGAAGCCGGAAACCGGAACCTGAGCAGGCGTCGGCGTTAACAAAAGGCTGCAAAAACGGCATTAAACCCTGATGAATCAGAAAGAATCACCCTCGAACTCAATTCCAGGTTTGGCCCTTGAATTGCTCTCATTGAGGCTAGTTACACTTTCATTTCCCCCGTTCTCGTATCTTTTTGACGATTTCTAAGTAACGGAACTGAACGACGCACCTGTTCTCCCTGTCGCAGGAGTTTCCCAGGCCTGCGGCCAGTCGCCGTTTTTGGCGTTCTTGGTGTTTTTTGGCGTTCTAGTAACTGCAGACATCAATTCTCTCGGACCAATTTGGAGGAGCAAATGAGATTTACGGGTTTAGCCAAGGTGATGTTGGGGTTCAGCCTTCTGATGATTGCCGGATTTCTGACGTCCGTTGCCAGCCCCCGCGTGGCTGCTCAAGGCATTATCACCGGTGGAATCGCCGGAACGGTCGCAGACCCGACGGGCGCTGTGATTCCCGATGCAACGGTTACCGCGGTAGGCGACAGTACCGGAACCTCTTACCAGGCGAAGACGAACTCCCAGGGGAGTTTCACGCTCTCAGATGTGCCTCTGGGCTCCTACACCGTCACGATCGCAGCCCGCGGATTCAACTCGAGTGCAGTCAAGCATGTGCAGGTGGTAGCGGGAGCTGCTACATCGGTCGGTACCCAGCAGTTGAAACTGGGCACCGCCGCCGGGCAGACCGTTGAAGTGGAAGCGGGCGCCTCTGAGCTGATCAACACAGAATCTGCACAGGTGGACATAACCATCGACAGCGAGCAGGTCTCATCTGCCCCAGTGACGGGCGCCCTGGACAACCTGGCACTGATGGTGCCGGGCGTCGTCAACGTTCACGCGGACGCCAACTCGAATACCAACGGCATAAACTTCTCCGTCAATGGCCAGCGTGGCCGGTCGAACAACTCTGAGATCGACGGGCAGACAAATAACGACACCTCGATCGGCGGTCCGAGCTTCTTCTTCGACAACCAGGATGCGATCCAGGAGGTCCAGGTTGTCACCACCGACATGGGTGCACAGTATGGGCGCAACATGGGCGCGATCATCAACTACATCACCAAGGCCGGTACCAACACGTATCATGGCACCGGGTTCGAAATCTATACGGGTTCCTGGCTGTCGTCGCTGATGCAGTACCAGAAGGACCCGAATTTCGGCGGTTGCGCCGGGACGCCGGGCTGCAATATCAATGCACCGAAGTTTGTGCAGAACAACTGGGGCGGCACTCTCGGCGGTCCATTTCTGAAGGACAAGCTCTGGGGCTTCGGAAGCACGCTTTGGAGCCACACGTACGAGGGCGGCGCTGTCGACACCTCCCAGGGCGGTCTCTTTCCCGATCCGACCGGGCTTATGGCTCTTCAATCGGCCTTCCCAAACAATCCGGCTGTAGCGGCGATTAACTTGAACGGTCCTTATAGCAGCAAGCTGGGCAATCCGACGCCGTTTGGCTCCACGTCGACGATCCAGGTAACGGATGGCACCACTGTTGCGAATGTCGAAGTCGCACAGTATCTGCGCACCTTCCCGACCGCGATTTTCGACCAGGAGCACCTCGGCCGCCTCGACTATCAGATGACGACAAAGGACCGGTTCTATCTGCGCTACAACTACCAGAACAACCCGTACAATCCCGCCTTTTATCTGGTCAGCGCTGCGACGGCCGCTGCAGGCGGATACCCGAACGTGAACGGCATCAGCCACGAGGTGGGCGGAGACTGGACCCACACCTTCACGCCGGCGCTCGTTAACCAACTGCGCTACGCCTTCCAGCAGTCCAACATCGCTTTCGAGGCCGGCGCTATCCCCACGTGCACTATCAGCAACCAGGCGTCATGTACCTCGACGATCTCGCTTGGTGGGGCATTGGCGGGTTACGGATACGGCGGAGGCTTGCCTCAGGGCCGCTTCGTCAAGGTCAACCAGGTGCAGGACAACGCAACCTGGACGAAAGGACGCCATACCACCACCTTCGGCATCGAGTACGATTACCAGGATTCGCCCTGGGGCTGGCTGCCGAACGACGAGGGCTTCTTCAATTTCGCTTCGGAAGCGGCTGGCCTTCCGTTCAACTATCCTGAGAGCGGAGCTTGTGGCGCAGATGGCGCCAATTGCAACAATGGCATCACCGGATTCCTCGAAGGAATCGGCTTCCTCGCCCTCTCGGAGGGGAGCCCGACCATCCCCTTCAAGGAACATGACTTTGATTTCTACTTCCAGGACAACTTTAAGGTGACCAGGAACCTTATGCTGAACCTGGGCCTCCGTTACGAATACTTTGGGCAGGCCATCAATTTCCTGCACAACGAGACCGTGACGCGGCAAGCAGGCTCCGGCGCCTTTTGGGATAAGAGCCTGCCGCTCTCGGCTACCACGATTCCATCCATTCCCAACTTCTACAGGAACGTCGAACCGCGTATCGGATTTGCTTACACACCACCGAGTCTGCCCAAGATGGTCGTCCACGGGGGATTTTCCATCAACGCCGATCCGGAGTTTTATGTCGTTTTCGTCGAAATGGCCGTGGCAGCTCCAGCCGTCAACGCCGGAACAGTCGCCTGTGACGGCGTGACCTTCAAGTGCGTACCGAGCGGAGGCCTTACCTTTGCCACAGTGCAAGCCGCGGACGACCAGTATATTCCCACTGGCGGCGATCCGCGCATGCTTCCCACCACAACGGTCCAACATAACTTCCACAATCCCCAGGGCGAAACTTACAGCCTTGGCTTCCAGTACCAGGTGGCCCCTGCTGCTGTAGCCGATATTCGCTACGTCGGCAATCACACCTACGGCCAGTTCCAGGCCCTGAATACCAACCCGGATATTCTCGACGTGCAAAGCGCGTTCCCGTCTTACGGCAAAGGGAACAGCGTTTGCACCAACTCTGAGGCCACTGGCTACACAAGGCCGGACTGCAACTACGGCCCGGTGCAGACTTTCGCTAACACAGCGTTCTCCCTCTACAATGCGTTGCAGACTTCTCTCACGGTGCGCAACCTTCACGGCTTTACAGGTACTGCCTCTTACACCTATAGCCGCGATATCTCCAACACATCCGACTTTGCCGTGGGAGGCAATGGCGGCCAGGCCTCGCCCTACGCTCAGAATCCGCTCGACCCCAATGTGAGCGAGCGCGGCGTAGATGGCAACTCGTACCCGAGCCTCTGGGGCATCCAGTTAACCTACACTGAGCCCTGGTTCAAGAGCCAGCACGGAGTTCTTGGGAGACTGCTGGGCGGATACATGCTCAACGCCTTCTATCAGTACAACGGTGGCCAGCCTTACAACCCAATCCAAAACAGCTTCTCCGTGACGTCGGGCAATGTGCTGGCCGATATCTCCGGGGCCGCGGGCAATCCGGCTAATATCAGTGCTGCAACGGCGGCGACGATTAATTCAACCGAGGCGTCATTCGGGTTCTGCGACGTTGGCTTCACGTCGGCATTTGGAGGCAATCCCTGCCGTCCGATCCTGTCGAATCGCCAGGCCCCGATCCAGTCAATCGGCATTAACCTGGGGCCGGGCGGATATGTCGATTACGTCACCGGCGCACCGACTACAGCATCGGCAGAGCACTGGCTCTGGAACAACCAATACGAAGCCATCGCCCGCAACAATCCATTCCCCGGCGTCGGTCGCAACATTCTGCGTGGCGACAGTTGGAACGACCTCGATGTTGCGGGTGCCAAGTCGTTCCGCATAAACGAGCGGTTCAGTATGCAAATCATGGCGAGCGCCTTCAATGTTCTCAACCGCGCCTACTATGGGACGCCTGGTATCGGCGTGGAATCCAGTTTGTACGGGGGCTTTCTGAGTTCCCAATTTGCAGCTGGGACAAACCTGGGAAGCGGAGCAGGAGGCGGCTCGTACCCACAGGGAAACGGCAACCGCAACGTCCAACTCACCGGCAAGATCATCTTCTAGAGCGGATGGTGGCCTTTTCTTGAGGAAAAGGCCATCTACTTTGGTTCCGCTGCAACCTCAAGCACTCACCTGAGCTAAACGAGAGGCGCCATTAAGGCGCCTCTCCTTCTTTTTGCCAGGTGTGTGTCAGGAATCCAGTGCAGAAGAGAATATGCGATCTGAAATGAGCTATTGCGCGGCGGTTTTCGCCGCTTCCGGCACCTTCATGAAGTCCAGAGCCCGAATGAGATAGTTCTTCATATCGCGGCGATTGACCACCGCATCCAGGAATCCCTTCTCGAGAAGGAACTCGGAGCGCTGGAAACCTTCGGGGAGCTTCTGCCGGATTGTCTGCTCGATCACGCGCGGGCCGGCAAAGCCGATCAGGGCTCCGGGCTCGGCGATGTTGAGATCGCCCAGCATGGCAAAGCTCGCGGTCACGCCGCCGGTCGTCGGATCGGTCAGCACGCAGATGTAGGGAACGCGCGCGTCATCAAGCTGCGCAAGCGCAGTGGAGATTTTAGCCATCTGCATCAGGCTCACAACTCCCTCCATCATGCGCGCTCCGCCCGAAGCTGCAATCACAATCAGCGGCTTCTTTTCGATGCGTGCCCGGTCCACAGCGCGCGCGATGGTCTCTCCCACCACTGCGCCCATCGACCCACCGATAAACGCGTACTCCATGGCGCTGACGACGACGTCATGCGGGCCGATCTTTCCCACCGCGTTCAGAATGGCGTCGTTGAGCCCGGTCTCTTCCTGCGCTTTGCGAAGCCGCTGCTTGTACGGCTTCACATCCTGGAAGTTCAGCGGATCAGTCGATCGGAGGCCGGCGTCGACCAGCTCGTACCCCGGCTCCAGCAACATGTCGAGCCGCCGCCGCGCACCGATTTTGAAGTGGTACTGGCACTTGGGGCATACGCTCAGGTTAGCCTCAACATCAGCCTTCCAGACGGTCTGGCGGCAGCCCGGGCACTTCGACCAGAGCCCTTCCGTGCGCACGCTCTTCTCTGCGTCGCCGTTGGATTCGGGGCCGTCGAACTCGCCGCTCTCGCGTTTAAACCAGGACATAGCGCCTCAGCCATTGTATATGGGGTGGTATAGATTCAGTATTCGATGCCGCGCTGGGCCAGAATGCCCTTCTGGTACGCGTGCTTCACCTCGCGCATCTCCGTCACGGTATCGGCAAGCTCAACCAGCAGCGGATGCGCATTGCGCCCGGTGAGGATTACGTGCACCATCTCCGGCTTATTGCGAAGCGTTTCAGCCACCACCGCGGGGTCGAGCATGCGGTAGCCGATCGCATAATTGATCTCGTCGAGAACCACCATGTCCCAGTCGCCCGACAGGATCGCCTCCCGTGCCTCATTCCACGCGGCCTGCACCAGGCGGACGTCCTCAGGATCGGTCTCCGCCCCGCCCACCTTCACGAATCCGCGGCCCATCTGCTTCAACACGAAGTTGTCTCCGAACGCCTTCGTCGACTCCAGCTCGCCGTAGTGCCAGGAGCCCTTCAGAAACTGGAGCATCAGCACGCGCATGCCGTTGCCAACGGCGCGCAGGGCAGTGCCCATCGCCGCGGTCGTCTTGCCTTTGCCGGGGCCGGTGTTGATGAGGATCAGTCCGCGTCGGGAGTCAGTCATAACAGTGAACAGTGACCAGTGGACAGTGGACGGGAAACGGTGCAGCAGACATTTCGGCTACTGCACAATCTCGCTGCTCATTGTTCACTGTCCACTGCAACCCGTACTTCAATGGCCCGAGTGATACGGATGGCCTGTGAGGATTGTAAATGCGCGATAGAGTTGCTCGGCCAGGACCAGGCGGGCAAGAGCGTGGGCCAGGGTCAACGGTCCCAGTGAAAGCAGCAGCGTGGCCCGCTTGCGCGAAGCCTCCGTCCACCCGTCAGCGGGACCGATGGCGAAGACCATCAGCTTCGCCCCGGCGTCGCGCTGCCGGCCGAGCCACCCGGCGAACGCTTCGGAGCTGAGCTGGCGTCCGCGGCTGTCGAGCAGGACCGTAATGGCCGGCAGGCGGCGCTGCTGGCGGTCGAGCCACTCAAACAGAGCGCTCTCGGTACGGAAGCACTCAGTCTGACAGCGGGCAAATGCCCCGCATCGTTCGAGATACATAGCCGTGAGCTCTTCAAAGGGATCTTTGGCCGACAGACGGGAACCGACATGCGCGAGGACGATCTGCATGGTGCGAAGATACATCACCAGTACCCGCACATATGGCTCGCATTTTCTCCAGAGAATCACGATTTGTGAAATATGGTGGTGCTTCGCTACAAATTCTCATATTTGACTGTGATTCAAGTCACCGATCCAATCAGGTCGAATCATTGAATTGCAGCCAAAAACCCAGTTTGAGGCGGCCGTTTATGTTTGGCACTCCGTTTGCATAAAGCGGTGGTTAAGAACCTTGTTTACCTTGGGATGACTCTCGTCACGCGCTGTCGGGCGTGGTGAGGCCAGACCTTTTTCCTTGTTGCTTTTCGGACTTCTTTCTATTAACCGCGGAACGGACCTAACCCTCCCCTGTCTAGACCCGAGACGCCTGAGCACGATTACGCGGATCGGGAACTCGTCCTGCAAGATGTCCTCCCGATCCGGAGTCGATCTGGAGGATTTCAATGCGATACTTGCGGTTGCTTCAAGCTGCTGCTTTTACGTTGAGCCTGCTGTTCCTTGCCGGATACATTGCCAGCGTCGGTACTCCTGTGGCCCGGGCCCAAGCCGACCTCGGTTCCTGTTCGGGCGTCGTTACGGACTCGACCGGCGCGGTCATTCCTGATGCCGAGGTTACGCTGACAAACGTAGCCACCGGTGCGGTGAGAACGACCGTCACCAACAGTAAGGGCGAGTACTCGGTCACTCAGCTCCTGCCGGCCACCTATTCAGTGAGCTTCAAGGCTCCTGGGTTCTCAGTGGCGTCGCACAACCTGCTCGTCACGGTGGGCTCCTCTAACACGGTGAACGTCAAGCTCGCGGTTGCGGGCGGCAGCACCCAGATTCTCGTCGCCGCCGATGACTTTGCAGGCGTGCATCTTGAGAAGCCCGAAGTCGCCGCAGTCATCCAGACCGACCAGATCCTCAGCCTTCCGACCCTCGATCGCAACCCCTATAACCTGGTGGCGTTCTCTGGGAACCTTTCCTCCGATTCGTCGGCGGCGAGCCGCGGCGTGGGCTTCAATATTTCCGGAGCGCGCAACACCTCGGTCGACATCCTCCTCGACGGTGCAGAGAATACCGATCTTTATGCTGTGGGCATCGGCCAGTCGGTTCCCATGGATGCTACTTCGGAGATCCGCATTGTCACCTCGAACTCAGGCGCCGAATACGGCCGCGGAGCTGGCGCCGTGAACGTCTCCACCAAGTCCGGCACCAATCAGTTCCACGGTTCGGCATACGAGTTCAACCGTATCTCGACTCTCGCCTCTGACGGCTACGAGAACAACTACCTCCACGCCATGTACGGCTCCCCTTCGAAGCCGCGCTATACGCATAACCAGTTCGGCTACTCTGTCGGCGGTCCCGTCAAGAAGGACAAAATCTTCTTCTTCTCCTCGACGGAATGGACACGCATTCGCAGCGCGCAAAACGTCATCTCCACCGTTCCAACCCCCGACTTCATCGCCATGACGCCGCCGAACCTGCAGGCCTTCTTTGCCCAATATGGCACGCTGAAACACCCGATCAACGGCGCGCTCTACACCGGAGCCTCCAATGCGGTTCAAGAGGTTTTCGGCGGCGATACTGCCCTCATTGGTGTTGCTGAGCTGAACATCCCCAACCCTTCGGACAACCCGGTAACGGGATGCGGTGATCCGCGTATCGCCAGCGCACCCATCTGCACAACGAATCTCTTCGGCCAGAATATCTACCAGGTTGCCGCAGACTCAGGCGGCGGTGTTCCGGTCAACCAGTGGATCACCTTCAACCGCGGCGACATTACTTTTAACCAGACGACCTCGATGTTTGTTCGCTACATCCAGGAGAATGCAACCAACCCTACCGGCACCGTCAACAACAGCCCCTATGAGGGTTACGACACGGCGCAGACTCAGAAAAACCACAACCTGGAGGTCTCGCTCAGCAAGGCGTTTACGCCGAACTTTGCCTCCAGCACCAAGCTCCTTGGATCGCGCACCAACAACGCCCAGCCGTTGAGCACGGCGCCGGTCGGGCCCACCCTTTACGTCAACTCCACCTCTCCGGTCACCCTGGGCGGCGCCTACATCAATTTCCCTGGCTACTCCCAGACCTCGCCCGGTAATGCCCTGCCCTTCGGTGGACCGCAGAACTTCATCCAGATCGGTGAAGACGTGGCATGGAGCAAGGGCAAGCACCAGTTCACGTTTGGCGGCAATTACATGTACATCAAGGACAACCGGACCTTCGGCGCCTACGAGGAGGCGGTCGACGGGCTTGTTCAATCGGGGACGGCTGGCGCTCTCGAGAACTTCGTCGCGGGCGGAATGGGCTATCTGAACGTAGCCATCAACCCGAACGGCGCGTATCCGTGTTCCAAGGATGAGACGGGCGCCTATCAATACACGAGCTCCTGCATGATTCAGTTGCCCGCTACATCGCCCGACTTCTCGCGGTCGAACCGCTACTCCGACGGCGCGGCGTACGCGAGCGATTCCTGGAAAGTCGACCCGAAACTGACCTTGAACCTCGGAGTACGCTGGGAGATCTACGGCCCGCAGCATTCACAGCAGGAAGGCTACGATGCCAACTTCTTCCCCGGCACGGGCAACACACCCTGGGACAGGATCCGCAACGGACAAGTATTGACCCGCAAGAACGCGCCCAATGGCCGCCTCTGGAACCTCAACACCCATCAGTTTGCGCCGAAGATCGGCTTCGCATTCGATCCTTTCGGCAATGGCAAAACCAGTATCCGCGCCGGCTACGGCATTAACTACGAGCGGAATTTCAACAACGTTACCTTCAACGTGATTCAGAACCCGCCGAACTATGCGGTCGTAGCATTCACCACTGCCGACAACGGCGGCAGCCCCATTCCAATTTCGACCAACAACTTCGCACAATTTGGTTCCGGCACCGGCCTCAAGGCTCTGCCGAATGTCACGTTGCGCGCTGTTGACCCCAAAATCAAGCCGGTCTACGCAAGCAACTGGAGCCTTTCGGTTGAACGCCAGTTTAGCTCTGCGACCGCCAGCCTCTCCTATGTCGGAACGCGCGGCATTCACAACTACTCCATTGCCAACATTAATCGCGTGTTCGATGGCTCAACCTACTTGGGTGATGCTCGCACCGCGAACCGCACCAACTATCAATACTCGAACATCAACTGGCGCGGTGCCGATGGCGACTCCTCCTACCACGGCGTGACTGCCGAGCTGCGTAGCGCCGACCTGTTCCGGACCGGTTTGAACGTTCGTGCCGATTACACCTGGTCGCACTCGATTGATAACACGAGTTCGACGTTTACCGACGGCGCGTCCAATAACGACAATCTGGGCTACCTGGATCCATGGAACAAGGCGCTGGATCGCGGTAACTCCGATTTCGACCAGAAGCATCGCGTCGCAACGGCGCTTGTTTGGACCATTCCGTATGGGAAGACCCTGACCGGCGTCTCCAAGATGTTCCTCGACAACTGGACCTTGTCCGCCACATTCGATGCCCAGACCGGTACGCCCTACACCATGTTCGATTGCTCCTATGCTTACACCGTCTGCCCGCGGGCGAGTTTCGTGACCAAGCCCAACCGCGGCAAGGGAACCATGACGGATATCAGCTCCACAAACGGCGCCAACACGTACTCGTACCTGCACCTGCCCACCTTCTACGATCCCAGCAACCTCGTTACGGGAATCAATGCGGCCAATTACAACGAGCAGATCAACCCCAACACCGGCACCAGCGACACACCGGTCTGCACTGGACAATATGGCGCAGGTTGCCAATTTGTGCCCGGCATGGATGGACGCAACAGCTTCCGCGGACCCGGAAGCTGGCACCAGAACCTTGGAGTCGTGAAAGACCTCAAGATGCACGATCGCTATGACCTTCAGTTCAAAGGCGAATTCATCAACGTCCTCAACCACGCAAACACTTACCTGGAACTGTCCGGCTCAAACGACGTCTCCCTTTACACCGACGTGCTTGCCTGCAAGGGCGGACCCATTAGCAGCGGGGCCTGTACCGGCGGCAACCGTAACACCGAGCTCTCAGTCCACTTCGCGTTCTGAGCTTCACGGCGATTGCAGACATGGATTCCGGCCGCGGCCCACAAACCGCGGCCGGTTTTTTGCGCGAAACCGCAGCCTGGTCCAGTTGACCGGCAAGTTAGGGTTCCAAGTGTCGGGCAATAACTGCAGACCGGGAGCAATGAAGTGATGGCTCCCGGTCCTCTCTTTCTGCAATCGAGTTTTCGTTTCTAAAGCTGGTTGCATGTGGCGGCATAGGCACTGCTAAAGAATCCCTCAGGGGGCTTTGCCTAATGACTCCGACTTTTTGGGCAACACGAAGGGAAATGTCCTGACTTTCCTGTGCGCTCGATCTCGGTCGTATCTGCGAGGGGGTGACTATTTGGTGATTTCCGGGTTGGCGACCAACCAACCGGAACCTATTTGCTCTGCTGATGCTGCGGTTCCCGTACCGCCATTACGACCTGGCTTACAGCTCTCACAATCGCTTCTGGCGCATGTTCCGGAATGCTGTGATCGCTGGACTCAACGATGATCTGTTGGCCTCTCGTGGAGAGGTAAGTGAGTTCAGGCTGCAATTGATGTATCCAGGCTTCGTGGAATTTCGCGATCTCGCGTGCGGCGACAGGATCATCGGGCTTCCAATATTGTCCGGCCGCAAGCACGATCAATGGTCGATCACCGAGCGTCCCGGATTTCTCCGCGGCTTGGTCCACTTCCAGGTTTCCACTGCCCGTATCAGACTTCTCGGCCCCGCCTTCTGTCGCAGCGCACCCTTGAGTGACCTCTGTCTCGATTCCCTTAATACGCTGATTGCGTAATGCCCGAGTGGCGCTCGCTTGCTCGGATTGAAATTGCAGAGGTACTTCAACAGGAACATTCCGCATACCCAGCCGTATCATTCCAAGCCTTTGTGCAAGAGGCATTGCGGAACACAGAAACTCGCGAGCGAACTTCGGAAGACGGTTGACCGGCGAGCGCATGAATAGAGGCTCCTGCTGTTCAGGATGTGTCGAATCGACAAGCACCACCCCTGCGACCTCGCTCGGAAAACTGGCCGTGAAGATGCGAACGTACTCTCCTCCAATCGAGTGGCCTACAAGCACAAAAGGACCCTCAATTGGAGCCCGCTTCAAAAGTTCATGTAGATCGTTGACGACGGATGAGCTGGTACGAGCCGATGGCGCAGGGTCACTCCAACCTTCTCCGGCTCGGTCATACCAGCAGACCTGGGTGAATTTCGCAATTCCTTCCTGTACGACTCGCCACCCGTAGCCGCCATAGCCGCCACCGCCCGATTCCAGAACCACGGTGGGAGAGCCTGCGCCGGAGCAATTTATGTTCAAGCTCCTTCCGCCAACATCGACTGCCCTTCCGATTCGGAATCGGTGCTGGCTGTCTTGCCATCGGCCAATCTCTTCATAGGTGAAACCCAGCGCGGCGGAAAGCAAAAGGGAGATGGCGAGCCATTTGAAGGAACGTCTGATCCAATGCCTCTTTTGCCCGTCCATGAATACCTGCCTCCGGCTCGCTAAGGTATTTATAACTGTTCAGGAAACGCGCCGAAAGGCCCTCGGTGCATTGGCGCCTACTATGGAAGGTGACGCTTCATCGCCGAGGGGTGATTCCAGGTCTTGAAAGGCAGAGTTTGGGATTCCGGGCGTGTAACCGCCATCTCGGCAGTTCCTTTTTCCATCAACATTTGCTCACGCCTCGAACCAGCGGCTGGTGGACCTGACCGGATTCATTCTTGGGCTGGGTTCCAGCTTTTTGGGCAGCCACTCGACTTTTTGGGCAAGACGGCCGTTTTCAGGACTTTTTAGGCAAAGCCCCCTCAGTGAATTAATGACTCAGGACACTAGGAACGCGAGGTCTTCTTGCGCGGGGTCTTCCTTGCCGGCGACTTCTTTGAGGCTGTTTTCTTCGCAGGCTTTTTCGCGGCGACAGTCTTTGCTGGTTTCTTCGGGCGGGCTTCGGCAGCCTTGTCGCGCGCCGCGCGCGTCTTTGCCGCGAGAGCTTCCTTGAGCTCGTCATCGAACTCCGCCGGCGTTATCGGTCGCGCCGATTTGCGCAGCCGCTCAATGTCGTAGAAGGCGCGCCGCTCCGTCAGAAACACGTGCGCGACAAAATCCACGTAGTCGAGCAGAATCCAGTCTCCCTGGCGCCTGCCTTCCACGGAGTGCGGCATTACGCCGAAATCCTTCTTCAGGCGGTGCTCGATCTCGTCCGCGATGGCAACTGCCTGGCGGTCGTTGGTGGCTGAGGTGATCAGAAAAAAGTCAGACAGTCCGGAGTCCGCCTGGTCCAGCTCCAGAATCCGTGTATCTTCGCCTTTTTTGCTATCACAGGCCGCGGCTGCGGCTTGAACGAGAATGCGGGTTTGTTCGTGTGCCTGGGTTGTTCTCATGCAGCGGAATTTCTCTCCTCGCCCATCGTAGACCGTCGATTCGGGTGCGGCAAGCAGCTTGAACCGGAGTGCGCCCAACTCCCTCGAACAGCCGCAGTCTGCGCGCGAACCGAAACGGCGGAATTCCCTCAGCGGTAGAGGCCGTGCTCCGCGATGTAATTGGAGACGGCATCCGGAAGCAGCTCGTGCCCCGCGCAAAGACGGTCCGCCGCCGCACCCACCTGGTGGCGGATCTCCGACGCGCTGATCTCGATTTCCAGCCCAGGCAACAGATAGAACGGCGTGGTGGCGCCTGCTTCATTGCGAATCGTAAATACCCGCAACGGCGACCCCGGCGCATCTCCCTCCGCCGGCGCGCCCTCGTGGATCGTCAGCCCCTCCGGCAGGGTTGACGCCAGGTCTTCGAGGCGCTGCCCCGGGCGCGAGGCGACAATCAGCGGCGCGATAAAAGGAATCTCGGCCCCGCGATACCAACGCCGAAGGCTCAGAAAGGAGTCGGCGCCCATCAGCGTGAAGAGCCGCGCCGACGGAAACCGCGCCTCCAGCCGATGTAGCGTGTCGATGGTGTAGTTGGGCTCGCCGCTGGGGTCCGGAGTGTCTGCAAGGCTGATGGCAAACTGCGGCAGATCCTTGATGGCCAGCTCCGTCATGGCCACGCGGTCTTCAAAACTGGCCGTCGAACCCAACGGCTTCAGCGGCTGAACGCCCACCGGTGTAAACAGCACGGTGTCAAGTTCGAGCACACTCTGAGCAGCACGGGCTATGCCGATGTGTCCCAGGTGAGGAGGGTCAAAACTGCCGCCGAAAAAGGCGATTCGCCGTCCACCCTCCGCAGCCTCATGCATGGGTTCATACTAAATCCATCCGCCAGGCCCTCTCCGCAGATCCGCAACGCACGTGCCGCCGCTGATGCCTGTGTCCCGCATGTAACGGGAAGGGAATTGCTTAGCGGCTGCGGTCTGCTAGCATCAGACTCACTATGCGATATGTGATTGCGGTTCTAGCTCTGGCCGGCGCCGTTGTCTCGAGCCTTGCTCTCCAGGTGCATTACTCTGTGGCTACCTCTCCGTGCTCGATCAACGATAAGTGGGACTGCGGCATCGTGAATCACAGCTCCTACTCGCTCATTGCGGGCGTTCCGGTCGCGTTGATCGGTGTCGCGGGCTATCTCGCAATCCTCTGGCTCGGGTTGGCACGCCAGCGCGTCATATTGCTTTTCGCGTCGCTTGGGGGTCTCGCCTTTGCTCTCTACCTGGCCCACATCGAACGCGATGTGCTCGGAATGTGGTGCCTCTACTGCGTCATCTCGCTCGCTATCATTGCAGTGATCCCCTTGCTTAGCCTCGCGTGGGTCATCGCTGAGGCCAACAAGCGTCGCAGCAATCGCTGGTAAAATTGAACTGAGCATGTTCAAGGAAAAATACGCGCGCTGGATGTACGACTGGGAGACCCGGCTTACCACGCGCGATGAAAACCGGGTAGTGCGGCCGCTGGAGTGGGGCTTCGAGTGGATCGAGCCTTTCCTCGAGTCGCACGGATTCAGCGCCGCCATCCCAAGCCCCGAAGTCCAGCGTGACAATGCAGCCGCCGAAGCGGCAATGGTCCGCATCAATCAGCTCCTCATCCGCCATAGCGACAAGTTCTTTGGATACGAGAAGCCGACCGACTATCGTCTTGAAGAACGCCATCCCGAGCTCTTTCCGACCAACGTGAGGCCGGAGACGCTGGCGAAAGATGCCGAAATCAAGCGCCTCGCCGCCGAAGGCAAAATTCCCAAGGCGCAATTTCTGCGCTTCACCTCGCCGGAACGGACGCCCTATCCGGAAAACGATCAAGTGAATGCGCGCTGGTACCCGGGGCCCGCCCACAAGGACCCGCGCAGGCCGAAACAGGCCATCGTCATCATGCCGCAGTGGAACGCGGATGCCTTCAGCCACAACGCTCTGTGCACCATATTCAACCGCATGGGTATCTCCGCGCTGCGCCTGTCGAAGCCCTACCACGACATCCGCCGGCCGATCGAATTGGAGCGGTCGGACTACACGGTGAGCGCCAACATCGGGCGGACGCTCTCGGCGTGCAGGCAGGCGGTGGTGGACACCCGCTGCTGCATCGACTGGCTCGAAGAGCAGGGATACGAGCACTTCGGCGTGCTTGGCACCAGCCTCGGCTCCTGCTACGCATTCATGGCCAGCGCCCACGACAAGCGCATTCGCGTCAACGCGTTCAACCACGGATCGACATCATTCGGCGATGTGGTGTGGGCGGGGCAAAGCACGCGGCACATCCGCCAGGGGCTTGAGGAGGCAGGACTCACGCAGCAACGGCTGCGCGCGCTGTGGTCGGCCATCAGCCCGGTCAGCTTCTACGACCGCATCGTCAGCGCTGCGGTGGATGGCCCGCTGAAGATGGCGTTGCTGATCTATGCGAATTACGACCTGACCTTTCCGAAGCAGTACTCGCTGGAGGTGGTCGACGCCTTCACGCGCATTGGGCTGAACTTCGAAAAGCGTATCCTGCCCTGCGGTCACTACACCACCGGCGAGACGCCATTTCAGTACATCGACGGCTGGTATATGGGGTCGTTCGTGTACCGGGCCTTCAAGTCGCTGCGCCAGGAAAAAGCGACAGGCGTGAGCACGACACTTGAGCAGGCGACGGAAGCCGCAGAGGACCTGGTTTCGCGCTAGGTCTTGCGCTAGCGAATCGCGCTGAGATTCAGCCGCAGCAGCTTGGCCGGGTCGAGATACGCGCCTTGCCAGCGCACCGCCCAGTGCAAATGCGGGCCGGTCACGCGACCCGTCGCGCCGCTCAAGCCGAGCCTGTCGCCGGCGGCCACGCGCTGCCCTTCGTGCACATCGATGCGGCTGAAGTGCATCGAGAGCGTGTAGAGCCCCAGCCCGTGATCGATGATCACGCAGTTGCCCTCGTAGTAGAGGTGCTTCGCCAGCACCACCACGCCGCTGTTCGACGCACGCACCACGGTTCCCATCGGCGCGCGAAAATCCATGCCCTTGTGAATGCTCGCCAGCTTGCCGTTGAACATGCGCCGGGTGCCAAAGCTGTCGGTGGGTGGCGAGTGCACCGGCGCGCGAAAGCTGCTGTGCCAGAGCGGCTCCTGCGCGCTTGCGGCAAACACCTTTTCCTTCAGCTCGGAATCGGCCGCAATTTCCTTCTGCTCCTCCGGCCCCGGTTCGACGAAATTCGGCGGAACGGTGAGTTTCCCCGTGTGATAGTGCGCGGGATGAATCTCGATCGTCCGGCTAAGATCAAGCGGCACCTCTTTTGTCTGCGCCGTGATGTGTGCGGTCGATGTGCCGGGCTCCGCTTCCACGTCGACGCCGGCAAGAGCGATCCACTTCTGCCCGCGCTCGAAGAACTCCAGCTTCCGGCCGAGCCATTCCCCTTCGACGCTCTTTGCGCCTGGAGCGCTGACCACGATCAGCTCCGGCGAACCGGCCTGTACAAACGTAGGTGTCAGCGACACAACCTGCCTCACGCTTGAGCGCTGCTGCGACTGCGCAGTCACTGCGAAGCAGCACAGCAGCCAAACGATCCGCAAAAAACGAGAGCCGGTCATGCGTTCAGCATAACCGGCCCAATGAGCGTTTGTGGATTCCCACCCTTCCGCGATAAGACTGCGGAAGGATGGGGCGCCCAGCGTTGTAGTCCCAGGGGGGAGGGTCGTTATTTGGGTGCAACCTTGTTGTTGTGCTTCTGGCGATAGATCTGGCGGCTGGCGCCATTCTGTTCCTTGTTGATCTGCTTCTTCTCTGCGCCCGTCAGCTTGCCGCCGTTGGCCTGGCGATCGGCGTGAACCTGCTGGTTGATTCCCTGCTCGCGGTTCTCGGTGCGGGCTGCTTCACCGGCGGTCATCTGGCCGCTGCGGATCCCCTGCGCGATGCGGTCCTGCTGATTCTCGCGGCGCTGGCCCACTTTGTTGTCGCCATAGTGCGCCGTGTTGGCATTGTGCTTGTCCTGGTAGATGGACTTGCTCAGGTTGTTCTGCTGCTTGTTCACCTGCTGGCGCTCCTGCGTGGTGAGCTTGCCGCCATTGGCCTGGCGATCGTCCTTGACCTCGCGATTCAAGTTCGCTTCGCGGCCTTCGAGATTCTTGGTTTCACCGGCCGTCAACTGGCCAGACTGCACGCCATTGGCGATGCGGTCCTGCTGATCCTGACGGCGATCGTTGACCGAACCTTCTTTCGGCTGGGTCGTGGGTTGTGCAGGAGCCGGCTGAGTCGGCTGCGTCTGCTGGGCAAAAATCGGCGCCGAGGCGAAAAGGGTAGCCAGGGCAAGCAAGGGCAGTGTGCGTCGCATGTGTTCCTCCAGGGGCCATAGTTGCTAGTCTGGGCCCGATATTGTTCCAGACCCATGCTTCCAAAAAAAGTTCTCGCGCGTCTAACGAAATTTTGTTTTCCGAAGTACCAAGGTCACGGACGAATAATTTCAAAGGCCGCGTCATTCCGTTTTAGCCTGTAACTCCGGTAAACAATCGTGAGTCAAAAGTGCGTATGGCTTCCCCAACTGCCTTCCGCCGTGCTCGATTCACCTGGTTGCCGCTCGCGCTCGCATTGACGTGCGTGCTTGATCTACAACTTTCGGGGCAGTCTTCACCAACCGTGTCGGCCCCGCAGCGCGTGCCGGTCCTCGTTGAGTTGTTCACCTCTGAAGGCTGTTCCGATTGCCCGCCGGCCGATGCGCTCCTCGGACAACTCGACGCGAAGCAGCCCGTCCCCGGCGCGCACGTGATTGTGCTCAGCGAGCACGTGACGTACTGGAACCACGAGAGATGGCGCGATCCCTTCTCGCTCGACGCGATGACCGATCGCCAGGAAGACTATGTCCGGCGCTTCGGGCTCGAATCGAGTTACACACCGCAAATGGTCGTCGACGGCACAACGCAGTTTGTTGGCAGCAACGCGCGGAATCTTGTCGCAGCCGTCACCAACGCCGCGAAAACGTCTAAGCAGTCGCTCGCCATTGCTGACGCAAAATGGGATCACGGGGCAGTTATCTTCTCAGTGCGCGGCGATGCACCTTCCAGTGCAAGGTTGTTTGCCGTGCTGGCCGCCGATGCCACGCACCAGGAGGTTTCCAGCGGCGGGAATGCCGGGCGCACGCTGCATCATGTTGCCGTGGTTCGCGCGATGAAGGAGTTTGGCAGCGAAACGGCGAATGGGCGCCCGCTGACACTCTCCGGCGGAGCCTTAAACCGCAAAGACGAAGCGAACGGCCCGGTACGCCTCGTCATCTTCCTTGTCGATCGCAAAACCGCCCACGTCCTTGCCGCCGCCGAACAAACCCTGGCGCGCTAGTGCATCGCATTGGAGGCGCCTTTCACCGCGCGCCGGCAAGCCGGGCACCGTCAGAGAGTCAACAGGAAATCGCAGGCTGCGCCGTCTCGGCCCCGCTCATCCCTCGCGCAGGCGGCAGGAGGAATCCGGACCTAAACCGGGCGCCATTGCCGTAAAATTCAAAGTATGACCGACCGCATGGACCTCTCCCTAGCCCAGGCAGATCCCGAAGTTGCCGCCGCCATTGACCACGAAACCCTCCGCCAGCACGAAGGGCTGGAGATGATCGCCAGCGAAAACTTCGTCTCCGAGGCAGTGCTTGAGGCAGCCGGCTCGGTGTTCACCAACAAGTATGCCGAGGGCTATCCGGGACGCCGCTACTACGGCGGCTGCGAGTACACCGATGTGGTCGAGAATCTGGCGCGCGCCCGAGCCAAGCAGATCTTCGGCGCCGAGTTTGCGAACGTGCAGCCGCACTCCGGCTCACAGGCGAATGCCTCTGCATACATGGCGGTGCTGCAGCCGGGCGACACCATTCTCGGTCTCGATCTCGCGCACGGCGGCCATCTCACTCACGGTCACAAGCTCAGCTTCAGCGGAAAGCTCTATCACCCCACCTTCTACACGGTGCGGCGCGACACCGAGATGATCGACTACGACGAGCTCGAGTCGATCGCGATGCGCGAGAAGCCCAAGGTCATCATCGGCGGAGCCAGCGCCTATCCCCGCCTGTGGGACTTCGCGCGCATGAGGCAGATCGCGGACAAGGTCGGCGCGGTCTACATCTTCGACATGGCGCACATCGCCGGCCTGGTCGCAGGAGGCTCGCACCCCTCGCCCGTGCCCCACGCGCACATCACCACTACCACAACGCACAAAACCCTCCGCGGCCCGCGCGCCGGGCTCATCCTGTGCGGCAAAAACTACCAGGTCGGCGAAAAGCCTGATCAGACGATCGGTAAAGCCGTTGATATGGCCGTCTTTCCCGGCCAGCAGGGTGGACCGCTGGTGCACATCATCGCGGCCAAAGCCGTCGCATTGGGGGAAGCACTGCGTCCGGAGTTTAAAACCTACGCCGCGCAGACTGTCGCCAACGCAAAGGCGCTGGCTGCCGGGCTCCAGGAGGCTGGTTATCGCCTCGTCTCCGGCGGCACCGACAATCACCTTATACTCGTCGACGTCTTTGAGAAGGGGATTCTCGGCTCTGAAGCGGAAGCGGCCCTCGGCAAGGCCGGCATCACCGTGAACAAGAACGCTATTCCTTACGACACCAATCCGCCGCTCAAGCCTTCCGGCATTCGCATCGGCACTCCTGCGCTCACCACACGCGGAATGAAGGAACCTGAGATGCGCATCATCGCGTCTTGGATTGCTGAGGCTCTCGAAAAGCGCAACGACGCCGCGGCCCTCGAGCGCATTCGCGGCGAAGTCGCGGAGCTGGCAGACAAGTTCCCGCTTTATGCCTGGCGGCGCGCTCCGGCAGCTGTGGTCGCCTGACTTATCGACCTGCTCATGGCGGAAGTATCTTGCCCGTAACTTCGTTGCTGAGCCCGCACGATCAGCAACCGCGCAAAAAGCCAGGGAGGCGGCCGACGAGTCGCCTCTTTTCCCGTTGCAAAGTCATGCCTTATCTGGTCGAATGATCTCGCTTCTTCCTCTTGATTGAAGGCAAAGGCCGGCACGCACACCCGCAACTTGCACCGGCGGGTTGGGTTAATGAGAGTGTGGAATGAGTGAAAGAAATTTGACCTGAGGCAACACTTGCCGCACTAACAACATCGCAGCACAGAAGACTTGCTTCAGCAGTTTGATAGAAAGGAAGGTTTCTTACCATGCGTGCAGCAAAGTTGGTTCTGAGCGCATTGCTTGCCATGAGTCTACCGGCATTCGCGCAGCAGCATGTCAAGGATCGTGGGAAGCCGATCCCGCCCCCGGCGCGCGGTCCGGCTCCATATCATGGCGCACCCAAACCATCCCCGCCGCACAAGACCGGCGACGTGAATCAGCCGGCACAGCAGAGGAACTACAGCGACAAACCCGGCCATCCGAATGTACCGCACGTTGATCCAGGCAATCGCTGGGTCGGCCACGACACCGGACCCAATGATGCGAACTATCATCTCGATCATCCATGGGAGCACGGGCGGTTTGCCGGAGGTTTCGGCCCCTCTCACCGGTGGCGTCTTGCCGGCGGCGGCCCAAACCGGTTCTGGTTCAACGGATGGTACTGGAGCGTCGCACCCGCCGACTTCGCATTCTGCGGTGACTGGGATTGGGCTGGCGACGACATCATTATCTACGACGATCCCGATCACATCGGCTGGTATCTGGCCTACAACGTGCGCCTCGGAACCTACGTGCACGTGATGTATTACGGACCGCAGTAACATCGCATCCAGGTTGCAACGCAACAGGGGGCAGGCCATCGAAGCCTGCCCCTTTCTTACGTTTTACGGCGCAACTGTTCCCCTCATATACACCCTCCGACGCCAGGCGATAAGATGGTCAGTCCGCTGAGAGCCGGAACGCGCCTCATTTGAACCGGACGCCCTTAAATCCATCGCAGTCTCGGGAGGATTTGCATGATCTCGCTCATCGCGCCTCGCAGGTTTTCCTTTTTCAAAGCCACCCTGATTTCTTTCCTTGCAACTTCCTTGATTGCTCCGATTGCTTTCGCCGCGCCTGCGCCCATCGTCCTCACCGGCTCCGATCGGCGTCCTGTAACCTCGCTCAACGGCGAGTGGGCCTCCATCATCGATCCCTATTTCTCGGGCTTGTTCAGCTTTCATCATGAAGAGAAAAAGAACGGCTGGTTCCTGAATTACAAGGCCAGGCCGGACGACCCGTTCCCCACGGAGTACGACTTCTCCAAGGCCCCCAGGCTCAAGGTTCCGGGCGACTGGAACACGCAGCGCGAGTCGCTGCTGTACTACGAGGGACCAGTCTGGTACGAAAAGAACTTCACTTACCAGCCGAAGCCCCGCACGCACATCTATCTGCACGTCGGCGCGGCCAATTATCGCTCATGGTTCTGGGTAAATGGGCAGAAGGTCTGCGAGCACGAGGGCGGTTACACCGCATTCAACTGCGATGTGACCCAGGCGATTCATAACGGCGATAACTTTGTTGTAGCCGCCGTCGATAACACCCGTCACGAAGACAATGTTCCTACCCTCGAAACAGATTGGTGGAACTACGGCGGCCTCACGCGCGAGGTATCGCTGATCGAACTCCCGGAATCGTTTATCGATCAGTATGATCTGCACCTCAGCAGCACGGGTGAAGGCGTCGTTGAGGGATGGGTTCACGTGATGAATGCGCAGCCCGGCGCTAAGGTGCAGGTCGACATCCCGGACCTGCATGTGAACACCACTGCCGACGTCGCCGCGGACGATCGCGCGACCCTCCACTTCAACGTTCAGGGCCTTGAGCGCTGGACGCCCGAGACTCCAAGACTTTACAAGGTCGTGCTGCGCGCAGGCCAGGACTCCATTGATGAGCTCATGGGCTTCCGCACCATCGAGACTCGCGGTACAGAGATCCTGCTGAACGGTAAGCCCATCTTCCTCCGCGGCGTTGCCATCCACGCCGAAGCGCCGTACCGCACCGGTCGCGCATACTCCGACAAGGATGCCGAGACGCTGTTGGGCTGGGCCAAGGAGCTTGGTTGTAACTATGTGCGTCTCGCGCACTATCCGCACGATGAAACCATGCTCCGCGCCGCCGATCGCATGGGCCTTCTTGTATGGTCAGAGAATCCCGTCTACTGGGCGCTCGAGTTCGACAATCCGAAGGTCCTTGCCAAAGCCGAGCAGCAACTCGACGAAGAGATCAACACCGCGCGCAACCATGCGGCTATCATCTTGTGGTCCATGGCCAATGAGACGCCCAACACGCCCGCGCGCACGCAGTTCATCGAGACGCTTGCCGGCCGCGCCCGCGGCCTCGATCCCACACGCCTCATCACTGCAGCTTTGCTGGTCCGCTCGCAGGGAAACACGAAGATCGTTGACGATCCGCTCGGCCAGGCTCTCGACGTCATCGGCATCAACGAATACATCGGCTGGTACGAGGGACATCCCGGCACCGCCGACATCACGCAGTGGCAGATCGCGTACCAGAAGCCGTTGATTATCAGTGAATTCGGCGCCGGTGCAAAGGCCGGCCTGCACGGCGGCGAGAACCAGCGCTGGACAGAGGAGTACCAGGCCAACGTCTATCGCCATCAACTCCCGATGCTGAACCAGATTCCGAACCTCAGGGGTATGAGTCCATGGGTACTGATGGATTTTCGTTCCCCGAACCGCCCGTTAGTCGGAATACAGGACGAGTTCAATCGCAAAGGACTCATCTCTGAACAAGGCCAAAAGAAGATGGCCTTTCATGTACTCCAGCAAGCCTACGAAAATAAGACAGTAGGCAGGGCGGATTAAGTCAGGAGGACTTATGCGCATGTAAGTCCTAACTTGAGAGCGCATCGAGTGCGCCGATGATTTATCCTTTCTTTATGTCAATTGAATCCATCCTTGCCGAAATAGACGCGGAGATCGCAAGACTTACACAAGTCCGATCTCTGCTAGCCGGTTCCCGCAGCGTCAGCACGTCGGGAGCCAAGCCCAAGACCAGCCCCGGGCCAAGCAGGACGAAGAAAAAACGCGTACTAAGCGCCGACGCTCGCAAGCGGATCGCCGATGCACAACGCAAGCGGTGGGCAGCGCAGAAAGCCAAAGCGAAGTAAGACTAATCGCCGCGCTCCCCCAGCGGCGCTTTTCGGTTTCACAGGATTAGAAGTCGTCCGGTTACCAGGTTTCGACAGCCAGAACGTTGGGTGGCCCTGAGTGGCCGTCGATCACCTGTGTCTCAATCACGGCTTCCATATTCATCTTTTCCCAGTTAGTGGGAGCTTTGGCCAGCAGCGAGTTGAGATAGACGGGGTTGTAGAGGATCTCCCCAGCCGCCTCGGTGCCTTCTTCCGAGATACCGGCGGCGATGATTACCGGCTGTCCAGTGGTGCTGTCGTGTATCCGCGCCACCAGGGCGTAGTCCCGCGAGAGCTTCTGGTAGGGCAGATCCCACGCGGTGGCCCACGTGGTTTTGTCTCCGCTCTTCCGGTCTACCAGCAGGGCATCGCCGTTTTTCGATTCGAACCCGAAGCGCAGTTTCTGCGTCACGCGGAGCGTCCAGATATTGTCGAACGCGCCGATTAGCACGATCGGTCCTTCGCGCAGTTGGGCAAAGGTCGCCTCGGAAGCCGGCACCACGCGGAATGCCTTGTGCCGCACCTCCAGAGCCGCCGCGGTTCGCGTCAGTGTCACCACATCGGCCAGCGCAAGATTCCCCGAGAAGTGCAAACGGACGTAGAGCTTTTGCGGCGCAGCGGGCGCGCTCACCGGCGCCTCAAACGATTCAATCGAATCCATATCGATGTTCTTTGCCGGCTCGCCCAGGCAGAAGGTGGTCGTATTCGGGCTGGAGATGAAGGGCTCCCAGAAGCGATCGATACTCGATGGCGCTTCGGGTTGTGGAGGCGGATGGATGCGCAGGCCCGCGAACACGCCAATCGCGCAACCCACAACCAGAAGAGCTGCTGCAACGATCCAGCGGAGAAGAGAAGGCCTCGTCGGGGCGGTCTCAGCCGTCGTCGGCGCTGCAACTGCCGGTTGCGTCGCTGGCGGCAGGCCCGCCACGGGGTCGAGTTCCACGACCTCGGGCGCAGCCTCGATGATTGGCTCCGTCTGCCGGAAGACCGGCACATACGATCCAACCGGGAGCTCGATCAGCAGTTCGCCCGCATGCGACGAATCGTAGTAGTACAGGCTCAGCCGCTTCCGCACCTCGCCGGCGGTGATCCTCACGATGGGGTCGGCATTGGCATCGTAGGTTGGCTCACGGCCGAAAACCTCAATCCCGATGCTGCGCTCCTTAAGCTCTGGAGCGTTCCCCAGCAGCGTCTGCTCCACCGTGTAGGCCAGCAGGGCAGGATAGCGCTTGCTGTTTGCGAACAGCGGGTGAGCAAGAAGCTTTTGCAATTGTTCGCGAATTGCGGCAGGATCAGCGACAAGCACCGGCTGTTCCACATCCTGCATGGATTTTGTCGCCAGCGACATCTGGAACTCCTCAAGCGGCTCTAAGCCCATGTTGGGCAAAAGGCTCGCAGCCTCAAGTTGCGCACTCGGATACTCTGCTCCCGGATGCGTCCGTTCTCAATGGACCGCGAGTCTGAAAATCAAATCAGGCATATCCTTCAATCCCCACTCCGCCACTGAAATCACCGCAACTCTACGTGGAAAAGTAGGTCGTATTGATTCCTGGATTGCCAGCACTGCGTATAATACGTGCCGCATCTACGGATGTCTATAGATGATTAAAGGTCGCCTTTCCAATCGCTTATCTTCCAATTTGCTCTGGCGTTACCCGATGGAACCTGTTGGGCATCTTCAATTCTGCATACATTTGTAGTCGGTCCAGGAGATGTGCCGGAAGTGTGTGACACCATGGCGCGTTTTCTTGTGATTGCGGCTCCTCGCCCCTCCGATTACCGGACCTGGCACGATCCAGGCAGGACTAATCGGGGGGCGCTTTTTTTGTGGAGAACCCTTTCATGTTGCGCCCAGCCATGCGCCGTGCCCGCTACAGCCCGAAGCCCGGCTCATCCTTCTCAGCAGTGCCGGCAACCGCTCTCTCGAGTCCTGCCTGCCGGCGTTCATCCCAATGCACCATTCTTACCCATCCCCGGAAAGTGTCTGTCGCGTGATGAAAATTCAGCCGCACGTTCGCTCAATCGTTCCGCTTTGCCTGCTCGTCCTTTCCCTCACCACCTGCCTGGCCGGACAATCCGCGCCCATGACTGCAGCCGAGGCGCGTCGCCGAGCAGGAGAACTGCTAAAACAGATGACCGTGGATGAAAAGATCGGGCAGATGAACCAGGTTTCCGGCATAGTCATGCCCTTGCTGGCGACCGAGAAGCCCGACAAACTGATCGTCGCGGGCAAGGCCGGGTCGGTCCTTTGGCTCTTCGACGTCAAGGAGATTAACCGCCTTCAGCACCTCGCCGTCGAGAAGTCGCGCCTTCATATTCCCATTCTCTTTGCCTTCGACGTGATTCACGGCTACCGGACCGTCTTTCCCATCCCGCTGGCCATGGCGGCCTCGTGGGATCCGGGTATCGAAGAAGCAGCCCAGCACCTTGCCGGAGAAGATGCCCGCGCGGCTGGAATCCGCTGGACCTTCACCCCCATGGTCGACATCGCGCGCGACTCCCGCTGGGGCCGCATTGTTGAAGGCGCCGGCGAGGACCCCTACCTCGGCGCAGCCATGGCGCGCGCCCAGGTGCGGGGCTTCCAGGGCGAAATGATCGGTGCCGACAGCGTTCTGGCATGCGTGAAGCACTTTGCGGGTTACGGCGCTGCCGAGGGCGGCCGCGACTACGACTCATCCTATGTCCCCGAAGAATTGATGCGGAACGTCTACCTGGTTCCCTTCCACGCTGCTGAGGAGGCTGGTGCGGCCACCTTCATGAGCGCCTACATGGACCTGAATGACGTTCCCGCCTCAGGAAACCGGTGGTTGCTCACTGACATCCTCCGCAAGGAGTGGGGATTCAAAGGTTTCGTCGTCTCCGACGCCTGGGCCGTCCGCAATCTTCAGACACACGGCTACGCCAGGGATGGCGAAGATGCTGCGTACAAGGCTGTAAGCGCCGGCCTCGACATGGACATGGCCAGCGATACCTACACGCAAAATCTGGCGAAGCTTGTCGCTTCCGGCAAGGTTTCCGAGGAGCAGCTCGACGCATCGGTCCTGCCCATCCTTGAAGCTAAGTACATGCTCGGGCTCTTCGACCACCCCTATGTTGATGAGTCCAAAGTTGATGAAACCCTCGATCGTCCTGAGGGTCGTGAACTCGAGCGCAAGGTGGCCGCGCGATCCATGGTGCTGCTCAAAAACGACAACCACACCCTGCCGTTGAGCAAAAGCCTGAAGAAGATTGCCGTGATCGGCGCGCTGGCTGACTCAACCCACGATATCGAAGGCGGCTGGACCGTCGAGGGCCTCTTCGGCGGCCCGAGCAAGAGCCATCCCGTTACAATGCTCGCCGGCCTCAAGAACAAGCTCGGCGCTGGCGTCGAAATCAACTACGTCCCGGGCCCCATGCCCGCGCGTGTCTACCCATCGTTGTTCGACGCGATCGAAGGAACCAAACCGCCGCCCCCGCCCACCGAAGCTGAAATCGCCCAATCCATCGCCAGGGTCAAAGCAGCCGCCGCCAGTGCCGACGTCGTTATCGCGGTCCTCGGCGAAACGTCCGCCATGAGCAGCGAATCCGCTTCGCGCGCCTCCATGAATCTGCCGGGAATCCAGCAGCAGATGCTCGAGGCTGTCGCCTCCTTCGGCAAGCCGGTTGTGCTGGTCCTCGAAAACGGCCGCCCGCTCGATATCCGCTGGGCCGCGCAGCATGTGCCCGCCATCCTCGAGGCGTGGTACCCCGGCACCGAGGGCGGAAACGCTGTGGCCGACGTTCTCTTTGGCGATGTCAATCCCGGCGGCAAGCTTCCCATCAGCTGGGCGCGCTCTGCCGGCGAAGAGCCGCTCCACTACAACCACAACCTTACCCACGAGCCTGAGGACCTTCCGAAGTTCACCTCGCGTTACTGGGATATCTCCAGCAAGCCGCTCTATCCCTTCGGCTACGGCCTCAGCTACACCACCTTCAGGTTCGATCACCTGCGCCTCAGCAGAACCAGCATCAAGGCCCGCGAGGCCACCGAGGTCCAGGTCGATGTGACCAATACCGGCGGCGTTCAAGGCGATGCCGTGGCACAGCTCTACATCCATCAGCGCTGGGGATCGGCATCGCGCCCTGTGCGTCAGCTCGAAGGCTTCCAGCGCGTGGCCGTCAAACCCGGCGAGACGCGTACGCTCAAGTTCCCGCTGGGTAAGGACGAACTCCAGTTCTGGAGCCCGCAAACAAAGGTCTGGGCTGTCGAACCGAGCACCTTCGACGTCTGGGCCGGCGAAGACTCCACCGCCAGCCTCCACACCGAGCTCAACGTCACCGAATAGCGCTCAACCGAACGCAAAAAATACAAGGGCCAGGATCCGCAACCGCAGATCCCGGCCCCTTTTTTGCAGCGCTGAGAGAAGGGAATGACTTCAGCCCCGGCTCAACTTGCGGCCCAGCCCGTACACCGCTACCTTCGTCCTATGTCCTTCGTAACACCCCGCCTGCAATAAATCACACGACAACCTGAAAAACTGCCCCAACATGAGAGCAAACGGTATCTCGTCCATGAAGAACCTGTTTCGCTTGTTGCCTGGTTGCCTTCTTCTTTGCTCACTTGCCTGCGGAGCCCAGGACCTCCGCTCGCGCATGGAGCAGATGAAGACCGCGTACACCGCCTCCGGCAGTATTGTCGCGCTCGACGGCCAAACGCTCGTCATCGCGCCCAACATGCCCGGCCCCATCTGCGCCATGCCGCGCCAGGAAGACGGAAAAACCACGTGGTATCGCTACGCCTTCCCGCTCTCCTCCATCACTGTTCCGCTCACCGAGGTTGACGAGAGCATCGTCAGCGAGGACCGCGTCTTCACCAATCCTGAAGCTGCGAAAGCCTACAAGCCCGGCGACGCGGGCGACACCACCATGATCGTCGTTGTCGGCATGCCGGGAAGAAAGTTCCGCGCTCTCATCTACGACCGCGACAAGCTCGCGCAACTCGGCCCCGGTCCACACTCGAGCTCTGAATACGGCCAGGTGCAGGACGAAGTCGAAGCCTTCGGCCTGGTCTTCGCAGACAGCGCCGCCGCTCACGAGTTCGTCACCGCGCTCAAAAACGCCGTGATCCTCGCCAAAACGCAGGCGATGTCGCGCTGAACTTCCATCAGACTTCCACTGCGAGAACCCCTCTGCGCCGCGTTGCCTGGCGGAAGTACCACTCACCTGCGGCGTTAATCCCGAGAATGACGAAGATCACCTTCGCGATGAACGAAGCAGAGCTTTTCACATCCACGATTGGAAATATCGAAAGCACCACGTGCAGTTCTAGTTTGTGTGCAGCGCGACGGTGGGATTGATGCGCGATGCGCGGAATGCCGGAATGTATCCGGAGAACCCCGCCACTGCAAGCAGCGCGATCGCCATGCTCACGTACGTGGCAGCATCCCACGGCGACGTTGCATACAGCAGCGAAGCAATAAACCGCGCGCTCATCACGGATGCCCCCGCGCCAATCACCACGCCAATCAGCGCCAGGCGCAGCGTGCCCATCAGCACCTGCCGCTGCACCTGTCCCGCCGACGCGCCAAGCGCCATGCGGATCCCGATCTCCTGCGTCTGCCGCGTCACCGAGTACGAAATCACGCCGTAAATCCCAAGCGCCGCCAAAAGCAACCCCAGGGTTGCAAATGAAGCCACCAGCAACATGAAGAACTGCCGTCCCGACACAGCATGATTTACCAGCAATCGGATCGGCTTGAACTCCGCCATCGGCTGCCTGGGATTCAGTTCGCGCAAGGTCGTCAGAATGCTCGTTGCCAGGGAAGACGGCGGCAGGCTCGTACGTACCACCAGCTCTGCGCCAGACGGAGTTTCCTGCGTCATCGGGTAATAAATCTGCCAGCCCGCTTCGCCATCCACGCTCTCTTCGTGCACATCATCCACTACGCCGATTACGTGAAGATCCGGCCCGCCCCCATTGCTGAGCGGTTTGCCCACCAAATCCCCGTCAGGCAACTTCGCATACTCAGCTATAAACCTGGCGTAGCTTTTGTTGATCATTATCACTTGTTCCCCGGTTGGTCCGTCGGACCACGAGAAGTCGCGTCCGCGTATCGCCGTGCCCATCGCCCGCATATATCCCGGAGAAACAACATAGACCAGCGGCGCGGCATTCAATTCGTAGGGCGCCTTCACGCCCTTCGGAAACGGCATTCCCCATGCGCGATTCTGCCCCAGCGGAAGATAGTCGGTGAAGCCCGCGGCCTCCACGCCCGGCAGTGATCCTACCCGCGCCAGGATTGATTGGAAGATAGCTGCGCGCTTCTGCGCGCTCAAGTCGCCATTCTTGTCCCCTGGGACATTGTCGTCATATTCCACCTTGACGGCGGCAGCACGGTCCGGCTGGAATCCAAGATCGACATTCAGAACGTTGATAAAGCTTCGCAGCAGCAGTCCAGCGCCCACCAGCAACATGCATGCCAGCGCCACCTCCGACACCACAAGAACCGAGCGGATCCGTTCATGCCTGCGGCTCGCCGTCGCACCCGGTCCCGCATCCTTCAATGACTCGTACACGTTGCCGCCCGCCATGCGCAGCCCCGGCACAAGTCCGAACACAACCGCCGCGAAGACCGCGATCACTACGGTCCATCCAAGCGCAGCGCCATCGATATGCAGCGTGCTCAGCAGCGGGAGCGCGATCGCCCCCTGGTGCGCCAGCCACGCGACCAGAACGGCCGCCAGCATGAATCCTAGAACCGCACCCGCGCCCGACAGCACCAGGCTTTCGGTCAGCAACTGCCGCACAATCCGTCCGCGGCTCGCCCCCAGTGCGCCGCGCATGGCAAACTCCTTTGCGCGAGCGGCAGCACGGGCCAGCAGCAGATTCGAAAGATTCACGCACGCGATCAGCAGAATCGCTCCCACGGCGCTCCACAACACCACCAGCGACCGCCGCAACTTCCCGCTTACGTAGTCCTTCAGCGCAACCGGCACCACCTCGTCCTTGTAGTTCCCGCAGGTCTCCGGGTGCTTGTCGTTCCAGCACATCCGCGGCGCCACACGCGCTGCTTCAGCGCGAGCCTGCCCCAGCGTCACGCCCGGTTTGAGCCGCCCGATGAATGTAACGATGTTTCCCCAATCCCTCGGAGGCCCATACAGATTCAGCGGCGTAATCGCGTCGACCTTCGTGCCCGGAGCAAACACCGCCCCGAAGTCAAACGAAGCCGGCAGCACCCCAATCACCGTCGTCTGTCGTCCGTTCATGTCGAACGCCTTGCCCACAATATGCGGATCCGAGTGGAACTGCCGCCGCCACCAGGCGTTTGTGAGAATCACCACAGGAGCCGCGCCATTGCGAGCATCGTCAGGGGTAAACACCCGCCCCATCTGTGCCTGCACACCCAGCACCGGGAAGAAGTTCTGAATCACGTCGATACTCGTCGCCGGAATCGGCGCATCGTCCATGTTCAGGCTCAGGTTATCGGCGCTGGAGAACGCAAAGTACCCCGTCACGTCCTGGTACGACCGGCTCCCCGTTCGAAACTCATCGTACGCATCCGTCGAATACGTCGCGCACGACAGCCCGCATTTGGTCGGCGGCGGCGCAATCCACACCAGCTCATGAGCATTCGGAAACGGCAGCGGTCGCAGCAGCAGCGTGTTCACTACGCTGAACACCGCGATGTTTGCCCCGATCGCCAGCGCCAGAATCAGCACCGCCACCACCGTGAATCCCAGGTCACGCATCAGCGTGCGCAACGTGTATTTCAGATCCTGTAGAAGAATGTCGAGACTCATCATCCCTCGCGCTTCTCGATGTTTGTAGCGGGCCTGCTCCATGCCGCCGATGCTGACCAGCGCCAGCCGGCGCGCTTCAGCGGGCGAGAGGCCGTGTGCCAAGTTGTCGTCGATCGCCATCTGCAGATGCGCCGCAAGCTCAGCCTCCAACTCCGCATCCAGCGGCTTCCTGCGCACGAAGGCCCACACCCGGTGCAGAAGCCTCCGCATCCTGCTCATGCATCGGCTCCTGCAGCGGACTTGTCCATGGTGAGCACGCGTTCCATCACGTCTTTCAGCCGCTCCCAGTAGCGCGCATCGGCGGCAAGCTGCCGTCGTCCGGCGGCGGTGATCGAGTAGTACTTCGCCTTGCGGTTGTTGTCTGACGTGCCCCAGTTCGACGAGATCCAGCCCCGCTGTTCGAGTCGGACAAGCGACGCATAGATCGTTCCCTGGTTCAGCAGCACCCCGTTGCCGCTCACCTGTTCAATGCGTCGCGCAATCCCATACCCGTGCACTGAGCCCATCACGGTGAGCGTCTGAAGGACCATGAGGTCCAGCGTGCCTTGCAGTAGATCAAGTTTTTCAGGAGACATGGGTGGACCTGTGGTACGGCCACAGAAGTATGCCACAAAACCTGTGGCGATGCCACAGGAAGCTATAACCGGGCTGACCCGGGAATGCGGGTGCCCAATCTTCGCGGCGCTCTTTGCCGCAAGGGCGGGATAGAACGACACTTATCCCGCCGACTTCATGACACCGACCTCATCCCGCCATCGCAGCACCAACATTCCGGCGCGCCTTGACGTCCCGCATCGGCGGTTGCCCGAAGAACCGGCTGTACTCGCGGTTGAACTGGCTGGCGCTCTCATAGCCCACTTCGAACGCCGCGCTTGCGGCATCCAGCCCCTCGTTGATCATCCGTTCGCGCGCCACGTGCAGCCGAAGCTGCTTCTGATACTGCAGCGGGCTCATCGCCGTCAGAGAACGGAATTGATGGTGCAAGGTCGATACGCCCATCCGCGCCATCGTTGCGAGTTCTTCCACACGCAGCGGTTTGGCATAGTTCATCCTCAGCCACTCAACTGCCTTTGCCGTCCGATGGCTCTGCTCTCCCAGCGTTGCGATTGCGCGCAGATGCTTGCCTTGCGGGCTGCGCAGCAGGCGGTAGATCACTTCCCGCTGAATCAGGTTGCTCAGGAATGGAATGTCCTGCGGTGAATCGAGAAGATCAACGAGCCGGACACATGCGTCGAGCAGTTCTATCGAGCTGACACCAACGGCCATGCCGCGCGCTTCCGCAGATTCCTCGTGCAGATGATGGAACTCCTGCTGCGAAAGAATCTCGCGGACCGCGGGCATCTCCAGCTTGAGCACCAGGCCGAGAATCGGTTCCGCTTCCGTTGCCGCAATCACCTGGCTCACCACGGGCAGATCGATGGAGGTCAGCAGGAAGTTGGAGCCGTCGCAAATGTAGGTCGTCTTGCCAACGTTGATCCGCTTCTTTCCCTGCACGAAGACCACGAGGCTGGGCTCATAGGCGGCCGAAGTGCAGGCGCTGGTTGCTGTCCTGCGATAGAGTCTCAACCCCGGAATTTCAGTGGGCATGTCTCCTTCCGCTCGAGTCCGATCAGCAATCTTTCGGGCCAGCCTGGTCCGTACTTCCGCCGCGCCTTCATCGACCGTCTCTGCCCTTTGTTTTAACCCTTTCATGCGATCTACGCCTCCACTCTCAACTTACCCCTGAATCTGGCAACGTGTGCACAAAAATCCATGCATCGACAGGATCAGGCAAGAGATTGGCAGGATCGGGATACCGCTCAAACCGCACAATTCCGTATTCTCGAACTCGAACGAAATTGCTGAATGCAGCGCTTCCCCGGCCATCCATCGACACTTCCCCCACGGCCCGGAGATATGGAGATGAATTGCAGCTCGCGTATTAGCAATCGATCGTCATCGAATTCAGCATCGGAGGTTGAGGTAATTTCATGTATAAGTCGAAAGCCTATTCCGTTTCGAGCGCCACATCGCCGTTTGCTTCCACCACGATCACGCGGCGCGATCCCACGGCAACTGATGTGCAGATCGAGATTCTCTTCTGCGGCATCTGCCACTCCGATCTTCACCAGGCCCGCAATGAGTGGAGCGGCCTGATGCCCACTGTGTACCCTTGCGTCCCCGGCCACGAGATCGTCGGCCGCGTCACCAGGGTCGGCTCATCCGTTACCAGTTTCAAACCAGGCGACCTCGCTGCGGTCGGTTGCCTGGTCGACACCGATGGCACCTGCCCCGAGTGCAAGGCCGGACTCGAGCAGTTCTGCCCGAACATGGTGCTCACCTATAACTTCCCCGATAAGCACCTCGGCGGCGTCACCTTCGGCGGCTACTCCGACAGCATCGTCGTCGAAGAGCGCTTCGTCCTCCGCGTTCCCGCGAACCTCGACCTCGCCGGAGCCGCGCCCTTGCTCTGCGCCGGCATCACTACCTACTCGCCCATGCGGCACTGGGGCGTGACTAAAGGCAAGAAGGTCGGAGTGGTCGGCCTTGGCGGACTAGGCCACATGGCCGTCAAGTTCGCACACGCCCTCGGAGCCCACACGGTCGTATTCACCACGTCGCCCGGCAAGAAGGACGACGCACTGCGCCTCGGCGCCGACGAGGTCGTCCTCTCGCGCGATGCAAATGAAATGGCAAAGCACGCGGGCAGCTTCGACTTCATCCTCGACGCCGTTGCTGCGCAACACGACCTCAACGCCTACATCAACATGCTCCGCCGCGACGGCAACCTCACCATGGTCGGTGCGCCGGAAACGCCGCTGCCCGTCTCGGTCTTCGGATTGCTCTTCAAGCGGCGCAGCTTCTCCGGCTCCCTCATCGGCGGCATCGCTGAAACCCAGGAGATGCTCGACTTCTGCAGCCGGCACAACATCACGTCCGACGTCGAGGTCATTCCAATCCAAAAGCTCAATGAAGCCTATGATCGCCTCGCGAAATCCGACGTGAAATATCGCTTCTCGATCGACATGGCCTCTCTCAAATCCGACTAACAACCGACCGATGCGTCCGCCCGCCATCGCAGGATTTGAATTTGATGGAGAACCCGAAATGACCGCCTGGTCGAAGAACGAACTGCACAAAATCGCCGAAGCCGATGACCTGCACATCGCGCCGTTCCGCGCAGACGGCGTGACATACGGCACCCCGACGTGGATCTGGTCCGTCGCGGTCGACGATGCCCTCTACGTGCGCGGCTACAATGGGCAGAAGTCTCGCTGGTACCAGGCCGCGGTGCGCCAGAAGGCCGGTCGGATCATCGCCGCCGGTATGACCAGGGAAGTCACGTTCGAGCCGGTCGAAGGACCGGGCAATGACACCACCAACGACCGCATCGATCTGGCCTACCGGGCAAAGTACAAGAGCAGCCCGTACCTGAAGCCGATGATCGGCACACGCGCCCGTGCGGCGACAGTCAGGATCACGCCGCGCGAATCCAAAGCATGATCATCGATAATGCCGTGCAAGTGCACCGCCGGGAAATCGAAAAGCAACAGGCATCGAGTGAGGAGTTAAAGCTAATGGAGATCAGGAGAGTCGGCACACAACCTTCCGCAAAGGGGCCCTCCGAGTGGTTCACGGGCACGGTTCGGATCGATCCGCTGTTTCAGGCGCCCGATCCGGCCCTGGTCCAGGGCGCGCACGTCACCTTCGAGCCGGGCGCCCGCACCGCGTGGCATACGCACCCGCTCGGCCAGACCCTCATCGTTACCTCCGGCTGCGGCCGGGCTCAGCGCTGGGACGGACCGATCGAGGAGATCCGCCCTGGAGACGTCGTCTGGTTCGCCCCCGGCGAGAAACATTGGCACGGTGCCGCTCCCGCCACAGCCATGACCCACATCGCCATCCAGGAAAAGCTCGACGGAAAATTCGTCGATTGGATGGAGCACGTGAGCGACGACCAATACGGAGCGTAGTGCTGCGCCTGGCTGACGGGAGTGTTTCTGTGCAGGTCCAGACTTCAGATCCTGCTGTTCACGGAGACGGACGCGAGTGTTATCTCTTAAACTGCCCAGTGCCCCATCCAGGCCGCGTTGTTTGCGGCTTGGGTGGGAGACCGCCGAAATCAAGGGCGACGTAACTACCCTCGGAGACTTCACCGTAATCGCCAGGCTCCGCGAAGCCGAAGAAGGCTGAGAGGCGCTGGTGCTACCGCTAATGAACCAGATGCAACTAGGGTTGAACTGAGGAGTAAAACAAGATGAAAACACGAAAACTCGGAACACTGGAAGTCTCGGAAATGGGATTTGGCTGCATGAGCATCAGCGCCAATTACGGTCCCGCCGCCGACAAGAATCAAGGTATCGAGGTCATTCGTGCAGCCCATGAAAAGGGCGTTACGTTCTTCGACACAGCCGAGGTGTATGGACCGTACACAAACGAGAAGCTTGTCGGAGAAGCATTGGAACCCGTCCGGGACAAAGTCAGAATCGCAAGCAAGTTTGGATTCGACAATGAAAACGGTGGCACGCTCAACAGCCGGCCGGAGCACATCAGAAAAGTGGTTGAGGAATCACTGAAGCGCCTCAGAACCGACCGCATCGATCTGTATTACCAACACCGGGTCGATCCCAACGTGCCGATCGAGGACGTAGCCGGTGCGGTGAAAGAGCTCATCGCAGCAGGCAAGGTGTTACATTTCGGACTCTCTGAAGCGAGCGCAAAAACAATCCGCCGGGCGCATGCGATTCTACCGGTGAGTGCAGTGCAGACTGAATACTCGCTCATGATCAGAGATGTTGAGACGAACGGTGTGCTCAGCACCTGTGAGGAGTTAGGAATCGGCTTCGTCCCATGGGGGCCCGTTGGGCAGGGCTATCTCACGCGGAAGATCGATCTGGAAACGAAGTTTGACGCGAAGACAGACATGCGCGCCAACTTTCCCCGCTTCTCTCCTGAAAGCATATCTGCAAATGCGCCGGTTATTGAGTTCATCAAAGACTTTGCTGAGAAGAAGCACGCCACGGCGGCGCAATTATCCTTAGCTTGGCTGCTTGCGCAAAAGCCGTTCGTCGTGCCGATTCCAGGTACGCGCAATATCGATCACCTGAACGAAAACCTGGGAGCCGTCAACGTTCTGCTGACCCCTGAGGATCTTCGTGAGATCGACAGTGCATTCTCCACAATCGAAGTGCACGGTGGCCGGATGAATGAAGAGCAGATGAAGGTGGTTGACCAAACTGCGTGACGGGGCATTTCTTGAATCGCGTTGCTGTCGCCACTTAGGCAAAGAGAAAATGGAGTAGACACCACTATGACCGCTGAAACTAACAAGATCGTTATGCACCGTTTCTTGGAGTTCATCAACACTGCGAGCGAGAGCCTTGGTCAGGAGCTCATTTCGCCCAACGCGATTTTTCATGTTCCGGGTTCTCCCGAGCCGATGCGCGGTCCGGCTGGCTACCTCGCTATTATCGGGATGATGCGCACGGGCTTCCCCGATATTCAATGGACTCTGGAGGAGATGGTCGCTGAGGGCGACAAGGTGGCCGCAAGGTTCACAATGCGGGGCACTCATCGGGGTACATTTTTCGGCGTCCCACCGACGGGAAGAATAATCGCGGTGCAGGCCATGAATATGTACCGGCTGTCGGACGGGCAATTCGTAGAAGAGCATGGCCAACCGGATATGCTTGGGGTGTTGCAGCAAATCGGCGCGGTGCCAGCAGCTTAGAACTGCAGCCTAGTCAATTGAGGTAAACATCGCCGGGTGCCCCATCCAAGCCGGTCTCCTCTCTTCACGCACGATCTGGGGTGCCCCATCCATCGAATCTGAATATGAACCTCAGAGCGTATATTCAGATTCGATGATTCGATGGGTGGGCCACCGGCCGTCACCCGTCCCCAATGCAGAGTGTGCGGCTGGCAGTAGGACTCTGTAGCACAGGTCAAGGATACCGATGCTCAGTTTTGATCCATGGAAAGAAACTCCTCGAAAATCCATCGTCGTTCTTATGCTTTCGGTTTTCCTTTTCTTCACGACGATTGGATTTGCCGACGACATCATCGCGATGGGGCGGCAGCAATCGATCCGATTCTTGCTCGGGACTGTTTCCTCGGGGCTGTTCGCTGTTTTCTATGCGGTCGCGGGCATCTCGCTGCGAAGAAAGTGGTGGAAGGCAGTTCTGCCGTTATTTGCAGTGCAGTTTGTGGGCATGGGTCTATTGGCGAACCAGTTCCCAGATCTGCCAAAGCCGGCTTCGATGACCTCCGCGGAGTTGGGGCGCCTGCGCGTCCGCTTCACCTTTGACAGCATCGCGACGATCGCCGCCGTCAGCCTGGGCTATGCAGGCTTCTTCTATGTTTCGGTGAATGAAGCGCGGCGGTATGTGAAGACACGCATGGAGAATGCGTTGTTCGAAAGTGAAATGGCTGCGGCGCGCCAGGTGCAGCAAGTCATTCTCCCCGACCCGCACCAGTCGTTTCCAGGGTTTGCTGTAGAGTTCGTCTACAAGCCCGCGCGCGAGGTAGGGGGCGATTTCTTCCAGATCCTCCAAGTGGGAGATGGCGGTCTGCTTTTTGCCATCGGCGACGTTGCTGGCAAGGGGCTACCGGCAGCCATGCTGGTGTCGCTGCTGATCGGATCGATTCGTGCGACGGCCGAAGAAACGCATGATCCGGCCAGCCTGCTTGGCAAACTGCACGAACAGATTGCCGGGCGTACCGCTGATGGATTTGCCACCGCGCTCGCGGCTTTCATTGCGGAAGACGGTCTTGTCACCCTCGCCAGCGCGGGGCACCTCTCGCCCTACCTCGATGGGGTTGAAATCGAGCTCCCGGGAGCGCTGCCTCTGGGGATCGGCGGTGGCGGACGGTACGAAGCCAGGAAAGCGGAGCTGCAACCGGGCGGCCGGTTGACGTTCCTCTCGGATGGAGTTGTGGAAGCACAGAACCAGAGAGGCGAATTGTTCGGATTCGATCGGGCAAAGGCGATCTCGAGAGAGCCAGCCGCAATGATCGTGGAGGCGGCGGTCCAGTTCGGACAAACCGACGATATCACCGTGGTAACGATCGAGCGGCCGGCGAGAAGCTTATAGGAGTGAAACTCACTAACTCCGAAGGAGGCGGGTGGCCCCGATCCCACGAGGAATCTTATCAAGTTGAGGGTGCCCCCGGTCCCTCGCCTTTGGGGACCGGGGATGGAAGCGACCTCGGGTGGTTTGTGCCCCATTCATCGCGGTATCACCGCGATGAGTTGGCGGGTGGCCCAGGTCTGGATTCTCAGACCTGGGATTCGCCGGGTGCCCCATCCATGCCAGTCTCCTCTCTTCACGCACGATCTGGCGTGCCCCGTCCAAGCCGCGTCGTTTGCGGCTTGGGTGGAAGACCGCCGAAATCAAGGGCGACGTAACCACCCTCGAAGACTTCGCCGTAATCGGCAGGCTCCGCGAAGCCGAAGAAGGCTGAGAGGCGCTGGATTCGGAAGCTCAAGAACTCTCAAAGTGATTTAGCAATTTCGCGCTCTTCGAGATGTGGGCCGCGGTTCGGCGATTTGGATCAAAAGAACGACGTTTTTCGGGACTGATCCCAATAATTTCCATCGAATTCCCGCTATAGCGGAGCTAGGACCGGCAACGCCCCGAAGCCCGGGGGGGCCGAGAAGCAGTTTCCTCTTCGCGGCAGCGAAACGAAATCTGTCTTGTCGGAGGGCTTGACGGGTGGAGCGGGTGTGGCCCCGAGCAGACGTAAATTGTAACCAATACCGTGAAACTATCCGACTATGTTCTCGAAGAACTCGCAGAGATGGTGGTTGGCGATGCGAAGCACTTTCCCTATCGCAGCAGTTATTACATCACCAGGTTTTTCGAGAGTATTGATCTGCCGTATAAGCACGATAACAGCCAGACACGGCGGTTCTGGGCCAAAGACCGCCTTATTGAATTGAACGGGGGCCCGGCACGGTCGCCCGATTTGCCCTCCGACGATCTATGTAAAGTTATCTGCCGGCTTTTTGAGCCTGACGATTTCGCCCGAGCAAACAAGGGATTGGAATTACCGGTGCGGGTAGAGGTTCGTCGCGCCGATGTGAACCTGGCGCTCGAGAGTTTCAATGAGGTTGTGAAACGGCATCGTCGCCCAGCTCGACAAGAATGGAACGGCCTTTCTGAGAAACACTGGCACTGGCGTAAGCACAGAAGGGTTTTCACAGAAGACGCAGCCTCTATCACCGCAAGAGAAGGAGCAAAGAGAGAAACTGGCGAAGTTCCTCGACGGGGTAAGCGAGGATGAATTCATCGAAGAGGTCCTCGTCCCGCTCTTCCAGAGGCTCACCTTTCGGCGCGTCAGCCCAACCGGACACAAAGATAAGTCGCTCGAGTTTGGTAAAGACTTATGGATGAAATTCCAGATTCCCACGGGACACTGGCTCTACTTTTGTGCGCAAGTGAAAAAGGACAAGATCGACTCGAGCAACGCTAGTGGCGAGAGGAACGTGGCGAGTGTGCTGAATCAGGCGCGGATGGCATTTACTCACCCGATTTTCGATCCGGAAGCGAATTGCAAAGTGCTACTTGATCACCTTTTCATCATCTCGGCCGGCGAGATCACAAAGCAAGCTAAGGAGTGGCTCGGTCAGCAACTCGATGACAGTCAGCGGCGTCAGATTATATTCATGGACCGTGACGAGTTGCTCAACCATGCAGCGCGGATTCTCATCGACTTGAAAGTCGATGAGCCGGTTGCTGAAAAGGTTGAGTTGAGCGATGACGACATTCGGCGCACAATGGACTTGCCCTGCAGAGAACCCCATCCCGCCAACCAGCCCGCAGACTGCAAGCGTTCCGAGGTAGCTGGGAATTGAATCCCCCCTCCCCCCCCTCGCCTTATTCTCTTTTCTTTCGCTTTCTTTGATCGTAAGTAATTTTAACTAAATACTATATAGAGAATAGCCACCACAAAAACCTGCACAATATCAGGTGCATTGCCCTGCGGAGTGTGCAATCCTCAGGGACAGCAAAAAACCCTGTCCGCGAGCGGGTCTTTCGACTGACAACCGATTCCTGATCCCAAATCCCCAATCCGTGCTGTTCCCCCTCACAACTCCCATGCAACTCAGGGTTTAAAATCGTTCGTGGCGCAGGGGCATTTGCGCCACGGTTTTTGCCCGTGCAGCCCGGCTGCGGCGGGCTGGTGTGTGTAATTCCAGGAAGCGGGCGAAGGATGCGAGCGAAGACGGCGGTTGTGCTGGGTGCCCAGTGGGGCGACGAAGGTAAGGGCAAGATTGTTGACGTGCTGAGCGAGCGCTTCAGCGCCGTCGCGCGATATGCCGGCGGGCACAACGCCGGCCACACCGTGATTCACGGCGGCCAGAAGTTCGTCCTCCAGCTCATTCCCTGCGGCGTGCTGCGCCCCGGCTGCAAAGGCGTCATCGGCAACGGCGTGGTGCTCGACCCGATCGCCTTCCTCAAGGAAGTCGCCAAGCTGCGCGGCCTCGGCGTCGAGGTCGACGGACAGCTCTTCGTCTCGAATCGCGCGC
>Ga0326727_10001435_pt1 | contig 88236 bp, 136 predicted proteins | sample MB2enrmetagenome_FD_207643 | JGI IMG/M metagenome (GOLD analysis project Ga0326727, IMG submission 207643) | Lab enriched peat soil microbial communities from McLean, Ithaca, NY, United States - MB29MY | ecosystem: Environmental > Terrestrial > Soil > Wetlands > Peat | place: USA: New York...
TGTCCAGCACGTACGCGACTCAGTGCACATCAACGGTGGAGATCTCCGCCACGAGCTCGAACGACTGCCAGCGGACCTAGCCCACTACGGGTTTCAGTTCGCAGCTGCGCATCGCAAGATGCTTGCTGCGAAGATGGCGCTCGAGGATGTCCGCTCAGCCGAGTACCTGATGATCCGCGAGACGATGACCGACCTCGGCCATAAGGTGACCGAGGCTTTGCTCGACGCGAAGATCCTCGAGTCATCCAGCGTGCAGGACGCTCGCGCGAACCTGCTCGAAGCCGAGCACGAGCGCGAACAGCTGCGAGCTGTCTGCGACGCGCTGCGAGCCAAGCGTGAGAACCTCGTCTCGCTGGTGAACCTCGCGCGTGCCGAACTAGCTGGCACGCAAGGCTTTCGTGGCGTCGGCGAGACAGAACAGACCTAGGCTGTCAGACGATTGTGGTAGGAATACGAACCCAGATCTAGAAGACCAGTAAGCACAGAACCTCAAACACAGGACGATCAGATGGCAAAGCAGAAGGAAGAGACCAAAGCGCTCGCTACGTACGGCGAGTGGACCCCCGAGCAGATGGAGAAAGAGGCCAAGGAGATCTCCACGGGAGGAGATTTCTGGAAGGCACCCGTCGGCAACACATCCGTGCGGTTCCTGCCCCCGAAGGTGGGGTGGCCGAGTCCGTTCGTGATCCAGTACCAACACTTCATCCGCATGCCTGGCGTCGAGCGGCAGATCATCTTCTGCTGCCCTCGTCAGCATGCGCAGAAGCCGTGCATGAGCTGCAAGCGTGCCGACGTGCTCGAGACGAGTGGCAACGCTCGTGATGAGAAGATGGCCAAGCAGCTTCGGCCACAGAAGCGCATCATGGCGAACGTGATCGTCAGCCCGAAGGACGTCACGGCCAAGGTCCAGATCTGGACCTTCGGCTCGAAGGTCTTCCAGCAGCTCAAGGCTATCCGCGAGGACGATGACGGTGGTGGCAACTTCTTGGACCCGATCAAAGGGTTCAACATCGTCGTCAAGCGTGTCGGCACCGGCAAGGACGACACGACGTACACGCTGATCCCGAGCCGGACTGTCGGCCCGCTGGCGAACATGGACTGGATCGAGAACCAGCAAGACCTTCGCCGGCAGATCCGCTTGCCGAACGAAGACCAGCAGGAGCGCTTGCTCGAGGGTGAAGATCCTCGGGACGTGTGGGGCGATGCTCGCAGCTACGAAGGCAAGAGCAAGAAAGGCTCTGACGATGACATCGACGGCGCTAGCGTGATCGATGTCGAGGAGACCCCATCGACTCCTCCGGGCAACAAGCGCACAGCGGAGGATGACCTCTTCGATGACGAGGTCGAGCTCGAATAGCCCGCAAGGGCTTAGGGACTGTCAGCCAGGCGGATTCCGTTGCAGCTGATGCATACAGCGGACGGATGAGAGGCAAGGTCCTGGACCACGGCGATCCGCCGCGTGCTAGTGGTCCGTTTGTTTCGTCACGGAGGAGCGGTTACAGCTGATTGAACTCGCGATCCGATCGGCTGTAGACGTGGAGTCAAAGAACGGGAAAGCCTAGCTCTTACCTCCGTGACCTTTTGGTGATCAGATGCCGTTCAAGGATCGAGAAAAGAACCGAGACTACAAACGGCGGTGGAAAGCTCAGAGACGGGCCGAAGCTGTTGCAGGCAAGGTCTGTGCAAAGTGTGGAGCTGCTGGGCCACTAGAGCTTGATCACATCGAACCGATGAAGAAGGTCTCGCACGACATTTGGTCATGGTCTGAGCCAAGACGAGCCATCGAGCTCGCGAAGTGCCAATGGCTTTGCATTCCATGTCATAAGATCAAAACTGCCGATGACCGTCGTTCTGCGATCAAGCATGGTTCGGCGACATTGTATCGGGCTGGTTGCCGCTGCACGGTTTGTGTTGAGGCCTATCGAGCACGTAAGCGTGAGGATTACAGAAGGTATGGTTGCTGATGAGTAAAGCAGATCCTGTCCGTGCAGTGCTCGAAGGCATCCTCAAGCGCGCTGGCAAAGGCGCAGCTCAGCTCCTCTCCGAAGGCTCCGACAGTGACATCGAGGAGGTTGTACCGACGGGCATCGATGTGCTCGACCACCATGTACTCGGCATCGGTGGCTGGCCTCTTGGGCGCATCGTAGAGCTATTCGCGGCCGAGGGTGATGGCAAGACCAGCTTGCTCTTGCAGAGCATTGCCGGCATCCAGCGCGAAGGTGGCGTGGCAGTGCTCGCAGAGACTGAGCACGCGATTGAATCCGGGCGCGCAACCGTATTCGGCTGCGACCTCGACCGCGTGATCCTCTCGCAGCCCGACACCCTCGAGGAGACTCTTCAGCTCATGGAGGCCACGCTCGAGTCCCTGCCCAAGACAAAGAAGGGTGATCCGCCGAACATCATCGCATGGGACTCACTCGCTGCCACACCGACCAAGCGTGAGGTCATGGAGGGTCTGGACTTCAAGGCTGCGATGGGCGATCGAGCCAAGATGATGTCGACAGCCATGCGCACGCTGACTCGCATGGTGGCTGAGAAGCGCGCGCTGATGATGATCGTCAATCAGACTCGTCAGAAGCTTGGTGTGATGTTCGGGCCGAACACGACGACGCCAGGCGGCAACGCGCTCAAGTTTCATGCATCGGTGCGGCTCGAACTGTTCAGTGGCAAGTCCGTCAAGAACGGTGTCGACCACATCGGCAAGCAAGTGACGATGATGGTTCCTAAGACCAAGGTCGGCGGGAAGCCATGGGCCAAGGCCAAGGTCCGCCTCTATTACGACACTGGTTGGTCGAACATCTGGAGTACGATCAACCATGCGAAGGACCGCAAGCTGATCGAGAAGTCCGCGACGGCGACAGAGAAGACCTATCTCGAGGCGCTCGCTGCTCTTGGATGGGATCGCGGATTCGCTAGCGGTGGTAGGAATGTCATCGGCGAAGTGGAAGACACCGATCGCGAGCTAACAGGAGAGAGCGATGACGAAGCTTGAGCTGCTACTACGAATGGATAATCTGCGCAAGACGATCGAGCGTGTGATCGAAGGCTCTCAGACGCTCAGCCTGGATAGCGAGCAAGACCGCAAGACCCTGCGCGAACGACTGTACAAGGCGCTCAACCTAGAAGAGAGCGTCGTGATGAACTTGCCGGGGACTTGACAAGCGATCATCAGTGTGATCAAAAAGGGATCATCATGGCAAAGAACAACAAACCTCTCGACGGTCGGAAGATTCCCAAGGACAAGCGCCCCAAGCCCAGCACAGGCCAGAGTGCCGAGCCTCGGGACCTTCCATACGAAGCGCTCAACCAGTCCGAGCGCGAAATCATCCGCATGCTCAAGAGCAAGGACGGCTACCCCGTTCGGACGATCGAGTACCTCGCCGAGGCCTTCGACTCCAAGCTCGAGGTCCGCAACGCGCTCCGTCGTCCAGTCTCGTGCGGCTGGATCGACAACGTGGGTCGCGGGCAATACAAGCTCAGCGACAAGGGACGCAAGCGCCTCGCGAGGGCCTAATGGCCGACGAGCTCGAGGAGCTTCGCGAGCGCCTGCGCATTGCTGAGGCTGTGCGCGACGACGCTCGTGAGGCCAGCGCTCGTGACCTAGAACGCCGACGAGCGGCCGAGCAGAAGTACAAGGAGCTCAAGTCCTGGTCATGGGCGATCATTGCGAACGCCTACTACGGTGACTGGAGTACGGCTCACGAATCGTGGCGCACAGCGGCTGAGAAGTGGCGCGACGAGTACTGCGTTCCAGATGACTAGGCTCGCCTTCATAGCCGACACCCACGTTGCGAACCACAAGCGGTGGGGCGGACCGATGGTCAACGGGATCAATCGTCGTGGCGAGGAAGTCTTGCAGACTATCCGTGACGCGAGCTGGCAGGCAGCTAAGGAAGGCTGCGCTGCGCTGTTCGTGCTCGGTGACCTGTTCGATCACACAAGACCAACACCTCAGCTTGTGCGCGCGACTGCTGATGCTCTAACTGCTGGCTCGATCCCTGTTGTGGTCCTGCTTGGCAACCACGACATGCAGAGCGACGGCGAGCACGACCATGCATGCGCATCGCTCGAGCTCTCGAGCAATATCCTCGTCATCTCCAAGCCGACCCTGATCAGGTACCAAGGGATCGAAGTGGTGTGCGCTCCCTATCGACCTGGCAATGCCTACGAATGGCTGCCAGACTCGATCGCGCGTGCATGCTTAGGCGCTGGTGACAAACTGGCGCAGCGCTTCCTCGTGACTCACCTCGGCATCTGGGATGACGCCACGCCTCCATATCTCAAGGCAGCCCGAGACGCTGTCGGCATCGGGCAGATGCGATGGCTCTGCGATGCTCATGGGATCAACGTGGCGCTTGCTGGCAACTGGCATGCGAGGAAGGTCTGGCCATCGGTTGATAAGTCTCCACTAGTGATCATTCCTGGCACCCTCTGCCCAGCTGGCTTCCAAGAACCTGACCAAGACCTCGTCGGCAAGATGTTCGTCGTCGATGACGCTGGCATGTCGCGCTGCTATGACGTGCCTGGTCCTCGTTGGTACACGCTTGACGGGCTCGCTGAGATCGATCAATGGCTGATCGAGTCTCACTCGCCATCTGTCTATGCGCGCGTGCGATTGACGGCGGCTGAGGCTGCAACGAATCCGTTTGCAGAGATCCCAGACAACCTCTATGTGACGATCGAGGTCAAGCCAGGTTCCGACGAGGTCAGTATCGTCGAGGCCGCTCGCGAAGCGGTGGCAGCTGGTGAAGGAGCGCTCGCATCGTTTGCTGATCTCGTTACTGTGTCTCCTCCAGGCACAACCGAAGGTGTTCTCAACCGTCTTCAGGCGTTCAGGAAGAGTGCAGGGTGAAGCTGCTGCTACAGAACTTCATGTCGCACGAAGCGACATCGCTCGAACTGCCTGCTCGTGGGATCGTTCAGGTGACAGGACCAAACGGTGCAGGCAAAAGCGCTATCATCGAAGCCATCTCGACGGCGCTATGGGGCAAACCGCTGCGCTCGGGCAAGTGGTCTCCATGGCGATCGACAGCGGGTGTCGTCAAGCTGAAGGATCAGAACCTCTTCGTCAGCCGTGAGTGGAACGGCAAGACCAAGTCCCTCAAGTGGAATGCCGAAGTGATCTTCGACACGACCACGAAGTCTCAAGAGGCGCTTGAGACGATTGTCGGGCAACATGAGGTCTGGCGACGGACGTGCGTCTTCTCCGCATCCGACGCTGCTCACTTCACGATGGCCAGCGATGCCGAGCGTAAGGAGCTGCTCGAATCCCTGCTCGGGCTCGGATGGTTTGACCGCGCGCTCGACAGCTGCCGCACTGAGCTACGCGCAGCTCGTGGGTCCCTCAACGCGACCGAACGTGATCGAGAGGTTGCTGTCGCGCGTGCTGAGGTCCTGACCGAATCGCTCGCAAACTCGCGCTCGACCCTAGCAGGCCTGCCACCTGACAAAGAGGTAGGCCTTCTCCGAGCAGACCTGACTCGGCTCAGCGAACACCTGCGCTCGTGCCAAGCGGACCTTGCCGAGGTCGAAGCTGTACGGCGCAAGCTGGCGCACTCAAGTGGTGGTGATGGTGTGCGGATCGAGATGCTGCGCATGAAGCTGAACCAGCTGCAAGTCTCGCAGTGCAGCACTTGTGGCCAAGCGATCCCGGACTCCCTGCGCAAGGAGCTGACGGACGAACTGGATAAGATCCTAGCTGCTGCTGATGCTGCTCGCGCAGCTGTTGCGGATCGCGTTGCTGAGACTGAGGCCGAAGCTGCTGAGCTACGACAGGACGCATCCAAGCTTCAGGAGATCACTGCCAATGCCCGAGCTGCTATCGCAGAGATCGATCGCGCTCGTAGTCTCCGCGAGAAGCTGACCCGTGACATAGCCTCTTTCGACGGTGAGCTCGAGCGCCAAACAGAGAAGATCGCCACCCTTCTATCGAAGGCCTTACAGCTTGGGATCGATATCGCTGAGCTTGAGGCCTGCGAACAGATCCTCGGCGTGCGTGGTGCTCGCGCTCATGTAGTGGGCAAGACCTTGCGCTCAATCGAGCTGCTAGCGAACAACTGGATGGCTCGCCTGGCCTCCGACATCAAGATCCACCTCAAGCCGTACACAGAGAAGAAGTCTGGTGGCGTTGTCGACGCGATCTCTCTCACGCTCGATGGTGCTGGCGGTGACCACGGCTACATGGGCGCATCGGCTGGCGAGCGGCGGCGTGTCGACGTGGCGATCCTGCTGGCGCTCGCAGAGCTTGCTTCCTCAGCAGCGACGGCCAGCTCGTGGCGTTCGCCGCTTTTCTTCGATGAGGTCTTCGACTCCCTTGACGGCGATGGGCGCGAAGCTGTAGCTGAACTAGTGGAGTCTCTAGCTGTGGATCGCTGCGTAGTTCTGATCACCCACGATGAGCACGTGGCGTCCTGCCGTGCCGACCTGCGCTTGCGTATCGACGGGGGGAAGCTGTGCACGTCATGAGGATCTCTTCTACTGTGATCGTTTCGCATCGTGTGGTGGGCTTCCACCATTGGTCAGGCGCTCCCGATGAGGTTGCATACCTTCGCAACCTGCATCGACACCTCTTCTTGTTCCTCGTTGCGTGGCCTGTGCATCACGACAACCGACAGATCGAGTTTCACACTGCGCAAGCGTGGATCAAGAAACTGTACGACGAGCCGACGCACTTCGGAGCAAGCTCATGCGAGATGCTCGCGCACCAGCTCTATGATGGACTCCGCAACGCTGGTCATCCTGCTCCGTGCTGGATCGAAGTGTGGGAAGATCAAGAAAACGGAGCACGTGTTGAATTTGATCCAGCGTGACATAGACCGCTTATGGTCCAAGATCTTGTGCTCAGAGCCAGATGAATGCTGGCTCTGGCAGGCCTCGTGCAACACAGATGGCTATGGACACATCAAGATCCAAGGCAAGCTGCTGAGTGCTCATCGAGTAATCTTCTTTCTTGAGCATGGCCGTTGGCCTATTGAGGCCAGACACACATGCAACAACAAGCCTTGCTGCAACCCATCGCACATCATCGACGGTACTCACAAAGAGAACATGGCTGACCTTGCACAATCTGGGTATCGAAAGAACAAAGCAGCTGGTGAGGACAATGGGAGATCTGTGCTCACCAATGAGCTGCGAGACCGTTTGATCAGGCGTCGGCAGGGCGGAGCTTTGCTCCGTGAGCTTGCAGACGAGTTTGCAATTTCGATTGCGCAGGTACATCGTCTGTGCGCGAGGGTCGAGTTCGATGATCGGGCATGAGCTACACATCAGGCCAGCGCTTGCAGTCCTGATCGCACTCTACCTTGGCGCCATCGTCTCGGCGAATGCAGTGGCTGCTCGCCTGTTCGTCGTCTTCGGCGTGCATGTGACGAGTGGAGCTGTGGCCATCCCGATCGTGTACCTGACGACGGACATCGTCAACGAGCTCTACGGCCGACGGACAACGCGAGCTGTGGTTTGGATGGGAGCACTCTCGAACGCTTTACTCGTCGGGACCATCGCACTAGCCAATGTGATCCCAGCCTCGCCTCTCGGTGTGAACGACGGTGCTTTCCGATCAGTGTTCGACATCACGTGGCGCGTGGTGCTGGGCTCGACGGTGGCCTATCTGATCTCCAGTCTGCTCGACGTAGAGATCTTTCACGTGCTGAGGAAGCTGACCAAGGAGAAAGCGTTCTGGCTGCGCAAGAATGGATCGACCGTCATCAGCCAGGCCGTCGACACTGGCATCTTCATCCTCATCGCCTTCGGTGGGATCGTTCCCATGTCGGCGCTCATCCCGATGGCAATCGGACAGTACTGCGTGAAGATCTCAGCCGCACCGCTTGGCACACCGCTGAGCTATGCTGTGCTCTGGATCGCGAGGCGCTTCCCATGAGAGTTCATCTAGCATCGGCCGAGCATAGACCATGGGCCGACATTCTTCAGGACCTCAAGTACCCGTACAGGCTTGCGTCCTACTACTACATGATCGAAGACAAGATCAAGTGTGACGCGGTCCTGCGCACCTGTGACGATGGCTCCGAGTGGATCCTCGACTCTGGTCTCTACTCGCTGATGTTTGGTGCACACAAGGGGAAGATCTCCACCTTCGATGAGTACCGCGACTACGCGCTCAAGTACCGCGAGAACGTCGAGCGCTGGGGCTGGAAGCATCCGATCGTCGAATGTGATGTGCAGCGCGTGCTTGGCGTCGAAGAGTGCATGCGCATCCGCGAGGAAGTCTTCAGCGACTACATCGGCACGGTGATCTACGTCTGGCACATTCCCGAGGGCATCGAAGGTCTCAAGGCGCTAGCCAAGAACGAGTACATCGCCCTCTCGGTGCCTGAGCTTCGCGTCTTCTACAAGACTCCGAGCTCGGGCGGTGTGAAGGTCAAGCGTGCGCTGGCGGAGCTGCTGGCGATCGCGAAGGAGGCTGGCTCTCGCAAGGTCCATCTTCTCGGCTGCACCGAGGCCGACCTCCTGCGCTTGCCAGCGTACTCAGCGGACTCGACCAGCTGGTACAGCGGCGGGCGCTTTGGCAACTCGTACGTCCTCGAGCGCGGCAACCTCAAAGGCGTGAGCGCCTACAGCCCGAAGTTCGATGCGTGGCGCAAATGGATTGTCGAACACGATCGCTGGCGCGAAGGCTTCGCACAGACCCGCTCACGACAGCAAGCTGCTGACAAGTCCCAGGCCTCGCTCGACTACAACGAGTGCGTGGGCGTTGGAGCTGTGACGTTTCAGATCCTCATGGAGTCGATCAATGGCTGACACCCATGGCATTCGGGGAACACCCGAGCTGATCCCGGTTGCGGACCTCAAGCCCAACCCATGGAACTACAACACGCAGAGCGACAAGACCTTCTCGAAGCTCGCCGCGTCCATCCGTCGTCATGGCTTCGCGAGACCTCTGCTTGTGCGCACGCACACAGATGGAACGAAGGAGATCATCGATGGTGAGCATGGCTGGCGCGCAGCCAAGCTCTTGGGCATGACTGCCGTCCCATGCATCAACCTCGGCTCGGTATCCGACGCACGAGCTCGAGAGATGACGATCGTTCTCAACGAGCTTGGCGGTGCTCCCGACGAGGCTCGCCTAGCAGACCTCGTGCGCGAGATCAGCGGCTACGCTGATGCTGCTGAGGCCTTGCAGCCACTGCCGTACTCGGCTGCTGAGCTCAACATGCTGACGTCCAAGATCGACTTCAGCTTCTCGAGCACACCCAAGGTGGACCCGAGGCCTGCGCCGAGTCCTGAAGAGAAGGCCAGTCCGATGCTTCGGGTTCGTGTCGACTTCGAAGGTAACGAAGCCCTCGAGATCGAGGAGCTACTCTCAGAAGCTGGAGACAACCGCGAAGCCTTTGTGTTAGAGGCTCTACGAGGCATGGCCGATGTCGGAGCGTAACTCTCGCAGTCGTCAGCAGGCTCAGATCGCCGGCACCAGCAAGGTGATGGCCATCGATGACCTGATCCCGAATGGCTGGAACTACAACACGCAGAGCGCTGCTGTGTTCCGCAAGCTGGTCAACGCAATCAGGCGCCATGGCTTCACCAAGCCAGTGATCGTCTACGCTCGTCCAGACTCCGGGACCAAGCGCATCATCGTCGATGGTGAGCATCGCTGGCGTGCGGTGAAGGCACTCGGCATGACCGCTGTGTCTGTTGTGGACCTGGGGCTCATTCCCGACGAGCGGGCGAAGGAGCTGACCATCATCCTCAACGAGCTCGCAGGCGAAGCGAACGAAGCGCGGCTCGCAGACCTGCTACGGGAGATCAATCAGGCTGCCTCGACGAACGAGCTACTCGAAGTGATGCCATTCTCCGAGACAGAGCTTGACGCCTACCTCTCAACGATCAAGTTTCAATTCACATCGCTGCCCGAGGAAGATCCTCTACCCGAGGAGCACCAGCAGCCAGCGCCGGCCAAGCTTCAGCTTGTGTTTGCCGGCGACAACGCGCGCGAGCTCAAGCAGCTTGCTGCCAAGCTAGGGATGAAGCCCAACGAAGCGATCATGGTGGCGCTTCGCAATCGAAAGGCATCATGAACGAATTCGATATCGGCGACGTGGTACGGCTCAACAGCGGTGGACCAGCGATGACCATTGTTGGCAAGACCGACGCTCAGAATCACATGATCAGCTGCGCGTGGTTCACAGCGGATGGACTGATCCACGCCGCAGCGTTCCACGTTGAGGCTTTGAAAGAGACCAAGGCGGACTCATGACGGTAACCATCACGCGCAAGCTCGAGATCGATGCCGGCCATCGGCTGCTCAAGCACGAGTCGAAGTGCCGCAACGTCCACGGCCACCGCTACGTGTTCCAGGTGACGTGCACCGCGAAGGAGCTCGACGGTGTGGGCCGTGTAATCGACTTCTCCGTCATCAAGAGCAAGCTCGGTGGCTGGCTCGATGAGAATTGGGACCACGGGTTCATCTACGAGAAGGGTGATCCTCTCGAAGAGTTTCTCGTGATGCATGACCAGCGCTGCTACCCGATGTACCAGCCACCGACTGCTGAGAACCTCGCCATGCACTTCCTGCGGATCGCGCGCGAGCTGATGAAGCCGCACGATATCCAGGTGACCAAGGTGGTCGTATGGGAAACCCCGAACTGCTATGCAACGGCCGAGTGATCATGAAGACCTTCTCTGTCGTTGAGATCTTTCCGACACTACAAGGCGAGGGCATGTGGGCGGGCCGTCGTGCGGTCTTCATGCGCTTTGCCGGCTGCAACCTGTGGAACGGGATCCCAGAGGATCGAAGCAAAGGCCTCGGTGCCTGCGCGATGTGGTGTGACACGAACTTCGCCAAGGGCGAGAAGATGACGACCGAGGAGATCATCTCCAAGCTCGATGCTGCCTGGGGCTCAAACCCTGCTGGGATGAGCTCGGTCGACTGCCGCATGGTAGTGATCACTGGTGGCGAGCCTACGCTTCAGCTCAGCATTCCGCTCGTCGAAGCGCTGCGACAGCATGCTTGGTTCGTTGCGATCGAAACGAATGGCACGAACGACTCGCCTGTGCTCCGCCATCTCGATCACGTCTGCGTGAGTCCCAAGCGTGGTTCAAAACTACAGGTGTGGGAAGCTGACGAGCTCAAGGTGGTCCTGCCCGGAGGAGCTCCGGGCTCGCCGCCTGAGCACTCCTGGTCTGATGAGGAGCTCGAGTTCCTTGCGCAGAACGGACGCTTCCAGCATCTCTACGTGCAGCCTCAAGACCCGACCATGACCTCGGCCGTGGAGCTGACGTATCTCCATGGTCACGGCGATCGCATCATGCAGGATCGCTACGAGGACAACGTTCGAGAGTGCATGCGCTTCATCGAGCGCCACCCCGCGTGGCGGCTCTCGTTGCAGCAGCACAAGCTCATCGGCATCAGATAGGATCGTGGGCCACTAGCGTCTCGCAGACGCTGCCACCGTGGACCAACGCGGTGGCGCATGCATCCTCGAGCCTCTTGAACTCGTGCGCGTGCTTGCGTTGGTACGTCCAACGCTGTCCATCCCAATAGACACGATCTGGCTTGGGTTCCATCTGTGGTCCGTCTGGGGTCGAGTAAAAGTACCTAACTGGATCAAACGTATAGAGGATCCAGCGCTGGACCATTAGTCGACCTTCGAGCTGCGTAGAGCATGCGCAGCTGCTTTCGCGATGGCATCGAGCTCGGCATCGACATCAGTCTGCCCATAGCCATAGACCGTGCCTGCCCACTCACCGATCACGGCTTCGATGACCACGCACCAGTGCAGGCGCTTAGCTGGTTCAATCACATCCCAGATCATGTCGCCGAGCTGTACGAGTGGCTTGTCGTCTTCATCGAACTGCTCATCGTCTTCGGTGGCCTCGCGCTGAAAGTGGACGTAATCCGACTCTGTATCCTCGATCCAAACTAGATCACGACTGAGGACCTTCCAGCTCAATGGACCTCTTTCACGTTGGCCTCATAGATGAGGGCGATCGCGACTGCGTCCTCGAGCCTCTCGAACTCATGCGCGAGGTCCCTCATGTTTGTGAACCTGAATTCAACCGCACAGAGCGTTGAGAAGTAGACCGTCACGCTCTTGTAGGCTGGTATCGCGTCCTGCACCTTGCAGACGATCCACATCAGTCCTCATCATCAGGAATGGCAGCGAGGATCTTCGCAGCGATCGAGGCCTTCTCTTCATCGATGGCCTTGCGTAGCTGCTTGACGTAATCGAGCTCGACTGGGTAGGTCCGGCGAAGCATCTCGATGATGTCCTCCACTCGATCGCTGTCCCCCGCATCTGCTGCGTACTTCCTGACCAAGGCCTCGAGCTGCTTCAGGTGTACTTGCATGATGAGGAGCTCATCTCGCTCCTGCGCGTACTGCACGCCATAGGTCTGCATGCGCATGAGGTAGTCCGCATGGCTGTCGAGATGAGGAGCTCGGCCGATCATGTTCGTGTGCCGGCTTAGCTCTTTGTTCGGGATCACGAGCACGCAGACCATGACCGTCTCGACCAGCTCCGGCTTTGGGACCCAATCACCGCTCGGTGGATCTCGAACAGGGACCTCGCGAGTTAGCTTCTTGCCAGATATGCGCTCGTAGCGGCTAGGGTCCTCGATAGACCACTCGCGGATGTACTCGATGAAGTCCGGCAGGATGTTGCCGCGTGCGTCCTTCATTGGTTGCCTGCTCTCCTGATGAGGTCCCGAGCGAGCTCAGTCAGTGCGTCCTCAATGGCAGCTCGCATGGTGTACCCACGTCCTCGGATGTAGCTGCTGCTCTGTGGCGTTGGGATGATCCTGCAATCGAACCACCCTTCCTTATGATCGATGCTGTTTAGGAACCCAGAACCCTTCTCATAGACGATCACGAGCTTCATGCCAGCGTCTTTGACCGCGCTCTCCATGTGCGCAAGCAGCTGCGCGGGGTCCTCTAAAATGGCCATGAGGGGCTCTCAGCTGGTGCCTTCCTGACCCTTGGGTAGTTTCCGACTTGCCCGCTTGTGCTCAGTCGTGGCACGGTACTGCACACAGATGAGCACGACAGTCAACCGGGTGACTCAGGACGTCTGGGACAAGCTCTTGGAGGCCTACCGCGAAGACCCAGGCAACCACTCTAACGCAGCCCGCCATGCCGTCGTCCAACGGCGGACCGCGCGCCGCGCTTGGGAGCTAGGCTACCCTGATCGTCCGTGGGGTCTGAAGCCTATCAAGGACTTGCTAGCTAGCGAAGCCGAGCTCGCTCGATCGAGGCTGCAACTCGAGGCCGACAAAGAGGAGCTCGAGGAAGACCAAATCGCCCTCGAGCTCGAACGGGATCGCGAAGCATCTCGCCAACATGCAATCCGTTCGAAGGAGCAAGAGGGCAGGCTCATCGCAGCTGCTCGCGCCGGATCGATCATGGGCCTCTCGGCTGCCATCGAGATAGCTCCTTCGCTCCAGCGGGCTATGCAGAAGCTAGGGACTGCGCTCGCTGCGATCGCTGAGGACCAAGGGTCTCTAACAGCTAAAGATGTTGCGAACTTATCCTTCGTCATGCGTCGCTACTCGAGCACGCTGCGCGAGCTCTCCCAGGCGGGTCAGATCGCGATGGAGATGGAACGCCTCTACCTCGGCGAGCCCAGCCAGATCATCGGCGTAACGACGGACCTCGACACGATGCCTCTGCAAGAGCTCGTCAAGATGGCTGGCTATCAGGACGACGTCCTCAAGCGAGCCTACGACCGAGGCCTCATTGTTCTCGACGGTGGTCTCGGAAAAGACCCTAACGAAAAGAAGGCTTAGGCCATGCACTTCCGCAAGAAACCCGTCATCGTCGAGGCCTATCGCTGGGACGGCAACTTGGTCCCCGAGTTCTACGCCTTCGTGGGCGAAGACTTCCTCGTGATGGTGAAGGCCGACCCTCCTGGCCACGAGCCTTGCCTCGTCATCCCGACGCTCGAAGGCCAGATGCTCGCGCGCGTTGGCGACTGGATCGTCAAGGGCATCAAAGGCGAGTTCTACCCTTGCAAGCCTGACATCTTCGAGGCTACCTACGAGCCACTCGATGCCTGAGACCTACGACCAAACCTGCTGGCAGCATGTCAGTAAACTAGCCGAGCGAATCGGTGCCTCCAACGTGTCTCTCACGATGGTTCCAGCTCCTGATAAGGGCGAAGGTGTTCAGCTCTTGACCTACAGCATGGAGATCAACGGCGACCGCTACGCCGATGCGATCTACGCCTTGCCTGGCATGATTGAGTCCTCGGGCAAGGGTCTCGCGCTCGCAATGCACCAACAGATCCTTGCCATCGTCGTCAACGGCCTCAGCCTCGTGAAGCAACCCAATGCCTGACAAAGAGCTGCCCCCTCACGGAGTCATCATCCGCTGCTCCGCTTGCAAGAACGAGCAGCAGATGCACTTCGTCGACTACTACACGAAGGTCGATGCGGACTTCTTCCTCTGCATGATGACCGGAGGCCACTACGGCAACCCACCTCCTGGGATCTCGTTCAAAAAGACCGAGCCGGGCGATGGGTCCCTCACTGGCCGATCGATCTGCTGTAACGCTCAAATGGAGGGCGAGCTATTCGGCTACGCTGAGGCAAAGGCGTAGGAACTTCGATCCGAATCGGCAAGACCTTTGACGTGGCGCGCTGGCCTAATCCTGACTTCGGGATGCCGAGCTTTGAACGCGAGCCCGAGTACAAGCTCGATGATCTCTGCGTTGTGGCCTCGCCGAAGGCCTGCACTGACAACGAGCTCCAACAGCATGCTCTGATCGCCACTGAGAAGATGGACATCAGGTACATCGAGACAGCGGTGCGCGAGTGGTGGGACCGTCTTCGTCAGAATGATCGCTACATCGAGAAGGCCTATCGAGAAGGCTACACTCGGCGTGACTTCGCGTTCGAGCTCCTCGCGCACATCATGGCGCACCTAGCTCGAGACCTCCGCAGGTCCCTGCTGCTTGCCGAACGTGTGCCTGCTCGGATGAGCCAGATCTACGAGCGTGGTGACTATCGATACACCCTGCACTCGGTGGAGAACCACTGGCGCGCAGAGCAGGACTGGCATCGCTGGATCATCAACGAGCTGGAGCTCCTAGGCGTCATCGGCTCGCGATCGGGCTCGCACATACGCACAAGAGCTTTCTTCCTGGACAACTACTTCTTCGTGCGCGAGCACGAGCTCGACTCGTGGGTAGCTGCGAAGCTTCTCTTCCTGCACAAAGACGACGAGGACTGATCATGCCTCCCAGAGCAAACTCGACATTCGGTGAATTCCTGGACCACGTGAAGATCTTCGTGCGGTCCGCACCCGGCTCGGTGCATGTGACGGCCTATGCGCGATCGGGCAAGACCTTAGCGACCTGCACTCTGCCTCCTGTGGACAACCTCAGCGTGGAGTCCATCCGAGGCCTCTTCGGACAGGTGCTGGTGAACCAGCTGCACCAAGCATGGTGCGGATCATTGCCGCCTGATGTGAAGCGATGATGTTCAACGGCCTGCCATGGGGAACTGTGACCCATGATCGAGGCCATCGCTGTGGTGAGTGCGGGCGCTTCCTCAAGCACTACAACCGATGCCTTTCGACCGGGCTCGCGCGCACGCTGGTGGAGCTCTACATGATGACCAAGCGTATGCCGCACAAGGCTCCGTTCCACGTCTCGATGTTCGACACCTCTGCTGGCCGTGGCGAGGTCTCAAAGCTGATGTGGTGGGGCTTCGTGAAGGAAGAAGCGAACAACGACTCGGCCAAGCGCAGATCCGGCTTTTGGTCGATCAACGACTTTGGCAAGGACTTCGTGCTCAACATCGAGCTCGTCCCGCAGTACGCGATCGAGAAATGGGACACAGGCTCAGGTCCCGAGATCCTTGGCTTCGCAGGTCCAGCTGTTTCAATCAAGGACTGCCTCGAGTATCGTAACAGGTTCGACTACCAATCCCTCATGGCTACCGTATGAGCATCGATCCGCATGAAGTGCTACGCAGCGTGTTTCCCGGATCTGTCGTGCGAGCACGACGAGGCACGGCCATTCATCTGTGGTGCAAGCCAGTCGCCTCGGCGTACACGATGTGCGGGAAGGATGCGACGCGCATGCAGGTCCTTCGTGCTCACGTTCTCTTCGTAGGGAACGACTACTGGCAGATCCTCGAGGGCAAGCGCTTCGAGGCCATACTCAAGCGGATCACCTGCTCATCCTGCACCTCGAGATACATCGCGATGCGCTTGCTAGACGTTGACGGCGAACAGATGGGGATCCCATGAGCTGGAGCAAACCAAAGAAGGGCACGCCGCTCTCACCGCGCGAGCGACAGGTGCTCGATCTCGTCGTCGAAGGCCTGTCTTACAAGCTCATGGCCGATCGACTGCATCTGAGCGCGCACACCGTGAAGTTTCACGTGAACGTGATCCTGCTCAAGCTCGGTGTGGCGACCAAGCTCGATGCGGCTGTGCTCATCACGCGGATGGAGGCCTTCCACAGTGGCTACCAAGCGGGCATCGAAGCGGCGCGCGAAGTGCCTAGTACGGGAGTTCGACTCGGAGGGGCGAATGTTCTTCTGTGAGCTCGAACGCGGGCATGTTGGCGATCACTACCGCGAGAAGAAGTCCGGCTACAAACGCTCGTACGTTCGCCTTCTCGGGATTGGCTACACGTTTCATCAACTACGACGATGACGATCCGCTGGGTAGTCCGCAAGCGGTTCACGTACCTCACGCTAGCAGACACACCTGCTGGCTTTGGTGCAGGCACAACTCACATCAAGTGGCTCTCGCCTGATCGCATGGACGGGACGCTCAACGATCTGGTGACTGCGCTCGAGCCGACGTGGTGCAACACACTCGGCGCTGCGATGATGTTCACGACCGTGGAATCAGCCGCAGCTCAAGCTCTCATCCACGATGCCGGCGTCGAGGAAGTGAAGATCTTACAGATGGCTGCCGGCGAGCGCGTGGCGAAGGTGATGGACAGTCGAGGCATGCTCTGGGATTACACACCGAACCAGCGAGGCAAGCCGATCACGCGTCGCGGTTAATCTTGCCACCCATGCGCTTGTACAGGTACGTGGCCGCTGCGTGCGTCTCCTTGTACTCGGGATTCTCCGCCTGCACCGCGTTCTTTGCCATGTCCCAAAGCTCCCCATCCTCGGCCCACGGCGGTGGGTTGCCCTCTTCCTCTGGATCGTAGTCTCGCGTTGCTTCGTAGGCCTCGATTGCATCTGAGAACTGAGCGATGGCGTTGCGCGTAGAGAGGGGCTGCGCCATGGCAACGTTGCCGACCTTCGGCGGGCCACCGCTCGCTGTGGTAGCGCGACGCGTACCACCGCTGCGCTGGTCTACGAGGTCCTTGATCTGCTTCGGGGTCATGGTTGCAGCCTAGCGCGTTTGTGCTTTCGAAGTCGAGTCGGAACCTGTGCAGAGGATCAGGAAGTCCGAGTGCATGGCGAAAAGAATCAATCCCAGGACGATGCGAGCAATCGTGAAATCGAAACAGCAAGGCCTCACCACCGACCAGTGCGTTGCCAAGTATGGCGTGAGCAAGTCGACCGTCGAGCACGCCGTGAGCGGACACCGTCGTGGTGTCGTGGCCTCCAAGATTGTCCGACGTCCGCAACATGACGACGTCGACAAGATCGTGCACGAGATGCTGGCCTCGATGACGGCGACCATCACCGAGACCCTGCGCTCCGCGACCGACCTCATCGTGCGGCGCAAGGTCGATGCGCTGCTGGCTCAGCTCGGTGACGTATGAGTGATGCCGAGCTCGATAAGGCCATCAAGAAACTGATCGGCGAGCACATCGACCAGCTGCGCAAGCGGCTGACGATCCTGGAGGGCATCGCCTCGGGCGAGATCCAGGTCAAGCGCATCAAGGTGAAGGAGTACGACGTAGCTTCGTACACCGTGTCATCTCACTACCGTGTGATCCCTGTGCGGACCAAGACCAGGCAAGCTACGGTGCGAAAGCGTGGCATCAAAGCCTAAGATCGTTCTCGGCCTCTGGGACAACCGACAGCCTGCCGGCATGACGGACTCGCTGATCCATGCCATCGATGGCACGTGGCCGAAGTATGAGGAAGATCGGCTACCAATCATCGGCTACAAGAGCGGCGGTGCCTGGACCACGAGAGCGAAGCATGCCTACTGCGGACAGCCAAGCGAAGGCTGCTACAGCTGGCTCATTCCAATCGAGCGCGTGACCTGCCCCGACTGTCAGAGCACACTCGCTGCGGCCCTACTGATCAAAACGGAGTTCGTACCGTGACCAAGTCTGTGATGAAGGCTTGGAAGATTGCAGCGCTCAACCAAATCGATTATGAGAACCTCGACGCGGCAATGATCTACATCGGGTCATACTACGGACAGGTCCACGTGCTACCTGACGACTCGCGCTCCATCACGACGCTCTGCGGGATGAGTCGGAAACCGAGACGGATAAAGGGAAGACCCATCGAGCTCGAGGAGATGACCAAGGCGGTGACATGCGATGGATGCCTAGTAGCTTTTGCAGCGAGGAAGCTCATCAAGTCTCAGATCGAGTAGGATGCGACGTGGCCAACAACTACCCAGGTAAGAACGATCGCGAGGATGCGCTGCTACTCGCAGAGATGATCGTCAGAGCTGTTGCGAACGACGTAACACCTCCGCTGGTGACACCAGCACGTGCGACCCTGCTAGCGGCCACCCTGAGCTGGATCGTAGAGAAGCACGGGCGTGCGATCCTGGACTAGCCATGATCATCAACGCCGCGATGAGCGCTGATCACAACCTGCATTGGATCACTACGCCCGGCACTACGGTGGCAGATCCTGGCGGCGTTGCTCGGACCGCGTGTCGCATCACTGCTATCAACTTCATTCGATGCGAGCCCGAGGCGCTGACCTGCGACGAGTGCAAACGCCTCTTCGTGGTAGCCTACCTACTGACGGAATGAGCCGCACCGTCGACATCTACTGCTCTCCAGGCTTCGGCGGAACGAACCACGTGCTCAGCTCACATTCATCGAGAACGTATTGTGGTCTCAGCCCGTCGATCGAGGAGCTGCTCGAGTTTGTGCTAACGCGTAGGCCGATCACTGAGGTGACGTGTCTTGAATGTCAAACGGCGCTCGCCGCGCAGATCCTCCGGTTCTCGCCATGAAGACGTTCATCAGAGTCCTTCACGCTAAGGATCAATGGCAGAAGGATGATCACCTCGTTCATTGGTTTCAACCAACGATACGAACGACGATTTATAATGAGACATCTCGCTCAGATTACTTCGGTGGCGTTTGCGGAAAGACCATTTACGGATGGATCACACGATCGTATGACTACACCGAAGTAACCTGCGAGACCTGCGCATCCGAGCTCGCCGCATACCTGCTTCGGCAAGAGGATCTGACCGTCGAAGAGATCCGCAAGATGATGGCTCATCTCAAGGAGTCCAATCAGGTTGCTGAGATCTCGGTGCAAGACGTCTACGTGGACCAAGATGACCCATCGGTAGTGCACACGATCGTCCAGCTACAGCTGCCAGCTGCTGTCGAGTGCGTGACGCTTCAAGCTGAGATCGGTGGCGAGGCTACGAAGGAAGAAGTGGCTGAGGCGTTCGGAAAAGAAATCGAATTGCTGAAGGCCAGGCGGTGAGCAAGCGTGTAGCGCTCGTTCAGTTCAGGACTGACGAGATAGCAGGCCCGGTGCATTGGGTCTCGGACTATCCTGAGACGCATTGGGCGAAGACCTCGTGCGGCAAGCCAGCCTTCATCATCAACTTCCGAGGAGAGGCTACGGACATCTCGTGCGCTGAGTGCCAGGAGAACTTCGTGCGCATGCATCTCATCCATGACGGTGATGCGTGAGCTGGATCGTCGTGCTGTATCAAGTGAGTGTGACGTCTGTCCGAGGCCAGCGACCGATGTACCTTCGTCCCGAAGCGATCGAGGATCGACCAAGCTGGGACTCGCGTGTCGAGGCCGCTGCGAAGTTTGAAGACCTCGCGGATGCTGTTGCAACCTGTCTTCGGATCGGCAATGGCTGTCCTGTTGAGATTGATCCATGACCTTCGGACGACGTAGCACCTATGAAGCAACCGTTCCGTGCGCGATCGAAGTGCTACGTGGCAACAAGCCAGGGCTGACGCATTGGGTCCAGCCACACAGCTTGATCCGTGGCGAGCTCGAGACGAAGACAGGATGTGGCCTGCTCACGACCGGCATGGTGTCATCGTACGAGCCTCCTGACTCGATCTCGTGCGAGGGCTGCCAGACCGAGTACGCTGCCATGAAGCTGCGCACCGAGGAGCTGCCGCGCAACCCTGACGAGCTGCGTGGTGAGGAGCTTGACGTCGTAGCCATGGACCGACTCGGCATCAGACGGCATGTGCTGCCGCACACTGAGTCCGATGCTTCATTCCGCGATCGCATGATCCGTGAGCTGAAGAGACGACTATGATCCTGCGGCTGCTTGCATGCGACGCTATCGCCGGCTTTGCTCGCGCTCGGGTGATTCACATTCTTGTGATCCCCGACGGATTCCGCTACAAGGACCCTGACGAAGCCAAGACCTTCATCATCAAGGTGCTCCAGCAGCGTGGTGGCGTGAAGTCGTTTTGTGGCAAGGTCCTTGACGGCATGTCGATCAAGCAAGGTGCTGTCGATGAAGTGACATGCCCCGAATGCCAGCTCGCTTTCACCGTGGACCACTTTCGCAAAGAGACGTGACATGAGACGTATGATCGCAAAAGAGATCACAGTGCAAGTGGCGCCTGGCCGGCGTGAGATCTCCGAGACGCACATGCTGCCCGAACCAATCTCGCCGCATACGTGGACTGACGACCATCGCAACGCGATCGTCAGTGGACGGATGAAGTACGGGATTCAGACGTACTGCGAGAAGCCGATCAAGCACATGACCGTGCGCGAGGGCACGATCGATCAGGTGACCTGCGACACCTGCAAGACCTCGTACGCAGCTGAGTACATGCGCTCGGACCGCGCGCTGTGACGTTCCTGCTCGCGCACGATACTCGTACCAAGATCACACATTGGGTGCGGATGGGGCAGAGCGCTCAGGCGCGCATCGAGACCTCATGCGGAATGCCCATCGCTGGCATGAAGACTGACGACGGCCTGATCAGCTCTATCACATGCCAACATTGCCAGGTCGAGTGCGCAGCCGAGTACCTACGGACTGAGGACGACCAAGGTGAAGGCCTCGACACTGCCATTGGTGCACAGCTCGATCGACTTGCTGCGAACTTCGGTGTGATTCGTCGACACGACGTTGCAGAGGAGAGCTACCTCGGTGAGGTATTGCCTCGGCGCCAAGTTATCGTCGAGGATGACATCTCGCTTCGGGCGCGATTGGAGCTCTTGCTCAAAGGCCCTGGACCGAGGTAGGGTCCAGCCATGGCGTGCATCCGACTCATCAACCTGTCCCCCGGCATCCTCACCCTTCCCGCGATCTACGGAGGCGGCACGCTAGCTCCTGGCTATGGCGTGGCGATCCTAGACACGCTGGCCAACGTTCAGGCCGTGTTCGCGCACGTGCCTGCTTCATACTTCAACCTGGAGCAATCGCCGGCCACACCGTCGAATGCGATCGCACCAGCGCTCGGCACGGCGACGCTCGTGGCCGGGACCGTGACGGTCTCGGGCGTGAACATCACCGCGAACAGCAAGATCTTCCTCGGGCGCAACACGCCGAGCGGGACGCTTGGCAATCTGTCGACGCCGAGCGCATCGCGCGTGGCCGGTCAAGGCGGGACTGGCTCGTTCGTGATCAACAGCTCGAGCGGTACCGACACGTCGACCATCGATTGGGAGATCGTCGACTAAGGACTTTCCTCGCGACTGCCTGACTGCTACGATCGAGGACCGTGCAGGTCCAACCGCAGACTCGATCGAAGCTCATCACTCGTACGCGAGCGCGCCGCGCGCTCATGGCACGTCTTGCTCGTCAGGACGTGAACGTCTTCATGGAGTTCGTGCTCCGTGACGAGCGCACCGGCAAGCCGGTTGTGCAGGCGCCTACCCACTACGCGTGGCACCGCCTGGCCGATGAGCATCGCCGCCTGCTCATCTGGGCACACGTCGAGTCCGGGAAGACACAGCAGCTCTCCATCGGCCGCACACTGTGGGAGCTCGGTAACGATCCCAGCTTGCGCTGCCTGATCCTCTCGAACACGAAGACCCAGGCAACCAAGCTCGCTGACTCTCTTCGGCGCTACATCGAGACCTCGAGCGAGCTGCACGATGTCTTCCCTGGCCTGATGCCTGGCGAGCCATGGGGAACGAACGCGTTCAGCGTGAAGCGCTCGACCATCTCGAAGGACCCGAGCGTGCAGTGCGCTGGCATCCACGGCAACATCCAGGGCGCTCGTCTTGATCGAGTGATCCTCGATGACGTTCTCGACTACGAGAACACATTGACCGAGGACCAACGCAAAGGAACGATCGACTGGTATCAGTCCGCTGTGACTGGCCGTCTAACAGACCTCAGCCGAGTGCGTGGGGTCGGAACCGCATTCCATCCACAGGATATCCTCCATCACTTCGCACGCACGGGCTGGGCTGCTTTCAAGTATCCCGTCGTCGATGCCAATGGGATGCCACGATGGCCAGAGCGATGGCCCCTCGAGCGGATCGCTGAACGAGTCCGCGAGCTAGGTCCGATCGAGGCGCAGCGCCAGCTGATGTGCGAGGCGCGCGACGATACGACCGCGCGCTTCAAACGGGACTGGATCGAAATCGCGCTCAGGCTGGGCGAAGGAACCAACCTCGCCTCGGCACTCCAGCTCCTGCCGCCCGGCTACCGCACGTACACAGGTGTCGACCTCGCGGTGCAGAAAAAGGACTCGAGCGACCTGACCTGTTTGTTCACGATCGCGATTGACCCGCAGGGCAACCGATACGTACTGAACATCGAGACAGGGAAGTTCTCAGGTCCCGAGATCGTGCAACGCATTCATGCCTCTCACACGCGCTACCAATCGATCGTCATCGTGGAGAACAACGCAGCCCAGGACTTCATCCTCCAGTTTGCCCGCCAAGGTGGTGCCACGCCGATGATCCCGTTCACGACGGGACGTAACAAGGCGCACCCCGAGTTTGGTGTCGAGTCGATGGCAGCCGAGATGGCAGGCGGCAAGTGGCGCATCCCGAACCACAACGGCCAGATGCATCCCGAGGTTGCTGCGTGGGTCGATGAGATGTTGTTCTACAACCCAGCTGCACACACTGGCGATCGACTGATGGCCTCGTGGTTCGCGCGCGAAGGTGCTCGCCTCGGCATGCGAGCTGTCGAGACCCATCTGAACCTCGATCTCAATCGCCGGTAGGAATTCCGAGCGAGCTCGAGAAGACCTGTTCTGTGGGTCGTTGGACTTCAGACAAACCTCCTGCGCCGTACAAGTTCTGTTGGCGTTGCTCGCGACAGCTCTACGCTGGCGGACGATCCTACGAGGTCATCAGAATCGATGGCCTCGATCGCTACGTACACGCCGACTGCGCACGGATTCTCAAAGAGGAAGCTGGCGAATGAGACCACCTAGGATCTACGTAAAGAAGGAAGACGCGCACGCGAAGAAGAAGGAAGACCCGATCAATCATCCTTCGCACTACGGTGGCGAGAGCAATCCGTACGAAGCAATCAAGGTGATCGAGGCCTGGGGTCTCAACTTCAACCTCGGCAATGCGGTGAAGTACATCTCGCGTGCTGGCAAGAAAGATCCAGCGAAGCTCCTCGAGGACCTTCAGAAGGCCGCGTGGTATCTCGATCGGGAGATCTCCAAGCTATGAAGGACAAGCAGAAGTACGATCAGATGGTCAAGCTGCTTGGCCGAGCGAAGGACAAACAGAACATGGAGGAGATCTCGCTCCTCTTCATCTTCGACATGAGCTTCGATCGCGGCGACATCACCGAAGCGATGCGCGACGTGGAGATTCAGAAGGGCTGGCGATGACGGTCAACGGTATCGAACACAAGATCCTCGACCACGGCTACGTGAAGCTGATCGAGACCTGGGGCAGCGACTACCGCATCATCGAGGCTGCGCGCATGTCGACACAGAAGGGCTTCGAGGGCTGGGGCGACAACACTCCGTGCAACTACGACATGGCAGCCGCGCAAACCGGGAAGCCATGCAAGCGCGGGATGCACAACTGCGGTGTCGATCACAAGGTCGGTGACGAGCGACTGCTGCGCTATCTCTGGGAGCACAACCACGCAACGCCCTTCGAGATGGCAGGCATGGTGATCGAAGTGCAGGCGCCCATCTTCGTCTTCCGTGAGTGGCATCGCCATCGCACGCAGAGCTACAACGAGATGAGTGCGCGCTACGCTCCGCTACCTGACCTGAACTACTACCCGACCGTCGAGCGGCTGATGATGGGCGGCGGGCATCTGACCAAGCAAGCCGGGACCGCTGCCGGCGCGCAGACTCTCACCGAGCAAGCCGCGAGCGACTTCGTGGCCTCGCTGCATGGCAACTACGTTGCTGCGCAGATCCTCTACGAAGAGTCTCTCAAGGACGGAGTGCCGAAGGAGCTCGCGCGCCTGTGCCTCCCTGTCGGCCGCTACTCTCGGATGCGCGCGAGTGCGAACCTGCGCAACTGGCTCGCGTTCCTGACGCTGCGCATGGCGAAGGAAGCGCAATGGGAGATCAGACAGTACGCGAACTCCGTTGCTGAGATCGTGCAGCAGTACTTCCCTCGCACGTACGAGCTCTTTGCCGAGGCCCGCTGATGTCGGAATCCTGAGCTTGAACGGGAAGGCCTCCAGCGAAGGAGAAACCATGCAGATTAGCGTCGAGATCGAAAAGAAGAAGGACGACAAGTTCAAGTTCGTTGGATCGTTCAGGAAGCTCATTGAGCAACTGAAGAAGGAGAACAAAGCTTTCTGGAAGAAGGGGAAGAAGGCTCAGCGCGTGGCCATTGCCAAGGACGTGCTGCTCCTCCTCGGCGAAGAGAAGATCAACCCACGCTCGACCTACCTGGACGTTCCATACTCGGCAGCAGACTTCGTGAACGAAGCGAACGCGAAGTACTTTGCAGAGTGCGACGTCGACCTCGGCGACGAGCTCGACGCTGGAGTTCTGATCAGCCAGGCATCGTGTGCTGTCTGTGGCATCGGCTCGTTGTTCGTTGCGGCTGTGCGCAAGAACAACAAGATGACGATCAACGATTTCCTGGACGTCGAGCATCATGGCAACACTCGCGAGGACCAAGCTGATTACCTCGAGAAGTGGTTCGACAACGAACAGCTTGACCTGATCGAAGAGTTCTTCGAGCACGATGGTGGCTACCACAAAGACAAATGTCCGATGCTCGCAACGAACGATAAGAACCAGCGCCTTCGCATGATCATGGAGAACATCATCTCCAACGATGGCAAGTTCGACCCGACTAAGGGCAGGCACAAGAACAAAAAAGGTGCCGAGGTCCCAGGTAACCCCGTGCACTCGGATTACGACTACGGCGACTGATCGTGCTATGCAGCGCATGATGCAACTCGCACTGCTTCCACTGTCGCTCATCATGATGCTGCTGTCCGCGATGTGTCAGTACCAGCGCGGAGGATGCCCACCTGGCTGGTACGTCGATGGTTGCCAGGCGAACGGTGTCTACGCTTGCCACATCGACCCTCCGCCTGAGATCCCAGCTAGGGGACCTCGTGGCGGATGGGTTGACCTCTCGCAGCCTCTCGACCTCGAGTACAGGAGTCGAATCTACTGCACAGGCGGGGCGGTGCCGATCTCGCTGCCCGATGGACGCACTGTCGGCTGCCAGCGCGGCTACACACGCTAGCTGTGTCGGAATCCCGAATCTGTTCGGGAAGACCTAGGACATGGCCGCATCAGGTAGTAGCTGGATAGAGCTCAAGAGCGACGGGACTCCAAACGGGACCAAGCTGTACCTCGTCCTCCGTGCGTACGATGGTGGAGAGCTTCGGCACGAGATCCCGTTCGTGACCGAAGTGCAGTGGAGCTGCGAAGCGGGGCCTAACAAGCCAAAGCAGGCCACGCTTCAGCTTCGGCTGACCTCCGTCCGAGCCGACGTGGTGGCTCCGCTCGGTACAGGGAAGACCACCGTCGAGGACTTGATCGCAGAGATTGCTGCTCATCGACTTGCTCGTGAGCCGGACGACACCTCGAAGTTCGTCGCCGAGGAGCAGACCGCGCTGCCAGGAATGGTTTCGATCGTCATCGATGAGTACAAGTAGGAACCATGAAGAAGAAACGGAAGTCTCCGACTCGCAACTCACCGACGGGGAAGATCGAGTGCAAGCTGTGCGGGATGATGGTTCCGATGCGCAAGTTCAAAGAGAAGCACGGCAAGCGCAAACCGTTCTGCGTGTACAGACGGACCTGGACTTGGTGCTACGACCACGAGTGGCGACCAGCTGGACGCGACCGCCGCGTCCTCGAGCTCGCTGGCGTGACAAAGGAGCTACCCGTCGGCCGTCCGTTCTACTGGGTCTGGACGACGGACCCTGAGACAAAGAAGACAACATACGTGTGGCAGGAAGCGATCGTCTACGAAACGTGTGCTCCGAATTGGGCGATCGAAATGGCGCGCAAGCTCATGGACGACCAAGCCATGGTCGAGAGATTTGGCATCTTCCGCCGTGAGAAGCGCAACCCTGGCGAGTGGCAGCGACGAAAGATGGCCAAGGCAGGTCTCGCCATCGACCCACACAGAAAGATGGTGATACCTGTGCAGATGCGAGCAAAGATCATTCGTGTTGCAGCTCAGTCGGCCATCACGCGCGAGATGTTCGACGACGACTTGGACGCCGCGCTGACGATCATTCGAGACGCGTTATGAGTAAGGACAAGGCCACCGCGCTGATCGAGAAGTTTAGCCTCTCCATCGTTGGAGAGGACCCTGCGCTCGTGGTCGTTGTGCTTGCTGCCTTCGTCCGTGAGATCTGCGACCGCTACGAGGTCCCGCTCAAGGACTTCATGCACACCGTGGCGACGATGAGTCTGGTAACACCGGAGAAAAAGAACTAAGGTCTGGCTGTGACATATGATCCGATCATCGTCGACAAGTACTCCGAGGATAGCCAAGCGGATTGGGACACCCTCGCTGCAAGCGGTCTCCCGTGGGCAGGCGGGATCCTCAAAGCGACCCAAGGCCTCACGTTCAGTGCCCCCGACTGGCTCGCGCAAAACTGGGCTGCGCTCGAGACAGCGCGGACGAGGAACTTCCGCACCAATTTCATTCGCGGTGCGTACCACTACTACCAAGTAGCTGACGACGGTTGTGCTCAGGCGAAGTTTTTCCTGAGCACGATGAACAAAGCAGGTGGCTACCAGCTCGGCGACCTGTGGCCGATCATCGACGTCGAGGCCGATGGTAATGGCAACCCGTCGGCGCAGCAGATCGTCGATGGTGTCTGCGCGTTCGTTGAGACGATCGCGACAGAGACAGGCATGCCGACGATGCTGTACGGGAACGAGTTCCTCTTCAGCCAAGGCGTGACCAGCCGCATGGGCTGCTCGTGGTTATGGGTTGCTCGCTACACGGCGACGCTGCCACAGGAGATCATCACTCGCATCGGCTGGACCGAGGACGCTCTGTGGGGCTGGCAGTACCGTGGCGATGCATACAACGCGCTGCTCGAGACGCCCGACAAGGTCCTCTACCCGAACTCGGCTCCAGGTTGCGGGACCTCAGACCTGACGGTGCTGACCTTCCCCGGAGGCCTTGACGCTCTCTGCGCGAAGCTATGGGCGAAGAAGTAACAGTCGTCGGTGTTGCTGTTGCGATCGTCTGTGGCTACTGCCATGGCAAGCGACGCTTTCCAGGTGGCAAGTACAAGAAAGAAGGTGAGGTGATCAATTGTCCGGTCTGCAACGGCACAGGCACCGAACGAAAGACCATCACCCTTCGCGAGTTCAAGACGCTCCTCGACAATACAAAGGCTGGAGACGAGGAAGCGCGATCAACCAAATCAAAAGAGCGTGGAGAAAGAGAATGATCACTCAAGCGCAACGTGAGAACGCGACATCGCCTGACAAGGTCATCGGGTCTGTTGGCGGCAAGCCCCTGTACTTGGTCATGGTCTCACCAGATACGTTGCGCCGGATCCAGGAGCTGGCCACAGTGCCTGATAGCAAGATCCCGTGGTGGCTAGTCCAGGACATTGGCCATGCTGGCAACATCCCGCTTGGCACCACGGACCCGATCTGGTTCCTCGAGCTCGAAGATAAGATCCGCAACATGCGCATGGGAGTAGCAGGATGAACAACCACGACGGAAGTGACGCACGCACGGTTCGGCCAGGCCACTCGGTGACCTACAACCCGCCGATGCCACCTGACGACCAGCTTCGGATGAGCTCAGAGAAGCTTGCCGAGTCCATCAAGCACGATCAGGCAATCAAGCCACCACCTCAGCCGACCATCGACCAAGATGCCTTCAGCAAGATGGAGGGCAGGCTCTCGAGTTTGCGATTGGAGCTCCGTGCTCGAGGTCCTCAGATCAGTGATCGAGAAGGCCTCTCGAAGCTGGTCGAGTACACGAACATCCGATGCCAGCTCGCGCTAGCCAAGGCCATCGAGCTCGTGGCCGGCGAGTTCGGGACGACGCCAGACTTCCTCGTCAGGCTGCCGAGCGTGCTCGCCATGCAAGGAGACCTCCAGCTCAAGAAACCAGCTCTCGAGCAACGTGTCGAGAAGCTGGAGGCTGCCCTCGACGAGGTCCTGCGCACTGTTCGAGCAATGACTAGTTCTGCGACCTAGCCTAGTGCTAGATTGGCCGGGTGAGCTCCAGCGGCCTCCCAGGCGGACCAATCTCAGCGATCTCGGCGAAGGTGATGCATGCCGACGAGGTCGATGGCGACCGCCGACGTCTAGGCATGTCGCCACGCCAGCAGGTGCTCGACAAGCTGTACAGCTACTACCGCTGTGATCAGTACGCGGCTAGGACGGTGTCATGGGACGGATCGAAGCACGTGGGCATGGTCGAGCGCGACACCATCGCTCTCGCCGGCTACGTTCCACCCGGCTTCTACGTTGCGAACAGCGAGACGCTGCCGATCCACTTCCGGCGACCGACCACTCCGTATCACCTGTGCAAGGTCATCGTCGATCGATTCACGAGCCTCCTGTTCTCGCAGAAGCGGCACCCGAAGATCACTGTCGCTGGTGACATGAAGACCGAGGACTTTCTGCAAGCCGTCGTCGAGGAAGGGCGCCTCTGGCCGACGATGATGGCTGCCCGTGCCTTTGGTGGTGCCTGCGGTACCACCGTCGTCGGCTTCAAGATGTTGCAAGGCCGACCAGTCTTCGAGGTCTTCGACCCACGCTGGGCAACTCCGAAGTTTCTCGATCGACAGCAGCTCGTGCTTCAGTCCCTGGACTACCGCTACATCTTCGTGCAAGAGGTCCGCGACGAAAAAGGGAACTGGTACGAGGTCGAGTGGTGGTACCGACGTGTGATCGATACCAAGAGCGACACTATCTTTCAGCCTGTGATGGTGGACCAGCCTGGCGACGTGCAGTGGATCCCAGGAGAGAAGGTCGATCACAATCTTGGGTTCTGTCCTGTCGTGTGGATCCAGAACATGGCCAACACGACCGACCTCGACGGTGACTCAGACTGCGTGGGCATCTACGAGCTCGTCGAAGCGATCGACCGGCTCAACGCGCAGGGTGAGAAGGGCACGCTCGCGAACTCAGACCCGACTACCGTCGTGACGACTGATGCCCCGATGGGCGAAGTGAAGAAGGGCTCAGGCTTCGCGCTCAAGCTGCCAGCTGGCAGCGACGCAAAGTACATGGAGATGACGGGCTCAGGGATCGAGCAAGCGAAGACCAAGGCTGACGACTACAAGGCGATGGCGCTCGAGGTTGCTCAGTGCGTGCTCGAGAACCCTGGACAGGGGATCGAGAAGACCGCAACCGAAGTCGAGCGCAGCTACGCGAGCATGCTCGCGAAGGCCGACATCTTGCGCGAGCAATACGGCGAGATGGGAGTCAAGCGGCTGCTCAACATGGTACTCGTTGCAGCCAAGCGCCTGATGACTCCTCGCCGAGATGGCGATTCGATCGTCGTCTACTCGTTTACGCTGCCTGACAAGGTGGTGGTGAACGAGCGAACGGGCGCGGTGGTTCGGACCAAGCGCGAGCTCGGCAACGGACCCTATCAAGTCTCGCTCGGCTGGCCACCGTACTTCGAGTCGAGCTCGAAGGATGCGACCTTTGCGATCCAGTCTGCCATCGCTGCCAAGGGCAGCGGTCTCGTCGATGATCTGACTGCCGCGAAGTACGTTGCGCAGTACTTCGGTGTCGAGGACGTTCGCTCGATGCTCGAGGAAGTGCGACGTGCGGCTCGTGCCGACCAGCAATCCCTCGAGGAGATGGCGCTCAAAGGTCCTGGCGACGATACCGAGGACAAAGACTCGACCGCGCCTGTCGAGGTTCAGAAGTCCGCACTCAACGGTGCGCAAGTCACCTCGCTGCTCGCGCTCGCACAAGCTGTGGCAGCCGGACAGATCACAGCCGAGAGCGCCATGGCCATCATCGAGGTCTCGTTCCCCGTCAATCGCGAGGAAGCATTCAAGATCGTCGGAACGTTGGGCGGGAAGAAGTCCTTCGTGGCGCAGACGCAAGCTGCTGCCGCAAAGGCGAAGCCACCAACACCTGGCGCACCCGCAGCACCCGAGGCGCCAGCAGCTCCGACTCCTCCACCAACACCAGGAGCTGGCGGTGAGCAAGGCTGACCCGAAGAAGATCTACGAGCTCGTAGCCCGCTCGGCTGATGCCGGGCCTGTGAAGATCCCATCGGTGAAGATGCCGCGAGGGCACCTACCACCGAGGGTGCAGCTCGAGCTGCCTCACACAAGCGCTGCACCAACGATCGCTCCTCCTTCGCACACAGCCACTTCGATGGCAGGTGTGTGGCCAGGCACGGTGACGCTCGATTCGATGCGACCGAAGCCAGCGCCGGCTCCGACGAAGAAGGGGAAGAAGCGGTGACCGAGGAGCAACGTGCGCTCGCGCTCGCTGCTATAGATCCGCACTCGGCGATCAAGGTCGGTCCTGTGGAGCTGACCGAATCGCCGGAGTATGGTGATCCATGGGTCAGGCACACGCCGAAGGATGATCCGGCTTTGACGATTGCAGTCGAAGTCGAGACACCACCACCGTACAAACGCTGGCGGTTCTTCCTGTTCTACATGCTTGTTCGTCTCGCAGCTTGGGTGTATCCGTTCAAGTTCGAGATCTACCGGACACCGAAGGCTTGGGAGCGACAGGAGTAGACGATGCCATCATCTAGACCAGTTGCATGGGCTTACGAGTCGTGGCCGACCAGCGAGCTCGCGAAGACCATCAAGCACCCAATCGACGATCAGAAGATCAACTCCCTCGTTGAGAGTCTTCAGCAGGACCTCGACTTGCCGCCGATCTTCGTTCTGATTGCCGATGGCAACGTCAGGATCCTTGACGGCCATCATCGAGTGCTCGCCTGGCTGAAAGCAGGCATCGACTCGGTGCCTGTCCTTGTCGGTCGCGTTCGGTGATTATCGCCGTCGATTTCGACGGGACGATTGTCTCGAGCGATCGTCCGTATAACGACATCTACTCGCCGTTGATCTTTCTGCCTGGAGCTCGAGAAGGTCTACGCTCGTTGAAACGAGCCGGACACACGCTGGTCCTCTGGTCAGGACGAACGAACCGAGCACTCATCTACAACCCGGAGTTCGATCCGCTCTGGGTCGAAGGGATGCCGTGGCCAAGCGACGCTGCTCGTATGCTGCACGCTGACCGCCTACGACAGATGCTCCGCTTCGTGGCCGAGGAGCTGCCAGGTGTCTTCGATGCCATCGATGACGGCCGACAGGGCAAGCTCGAGGCCGACCTCTACATCGATGACCGTGGCATCGGTGCGGACATCAACTGGAAGGCAATTGCTGCGACTTACGGCGAGCTGTGATAGAGCTAGGCCATGGGTCGTCGCGATCGCCTTCAGAACAACCCCGTCATCCACCGCACCAAGCTGTTCAAGGGCATCGCGACCGCTGAAGAGGTCCACGCTCAGCACGGCTTCCGCCAGCGATGTATGGCCTGCGGTGGACCTCCTGTCATCCAGATCAAGACCTTCGTTCAGCTCATGGAGCTGATCGTTAAGCAACCACGACTCGCTGCTGAGATTGCTCGCCGCAATCCTGACGGCCCGTTCATCCCGTCGATCCCATCCAAGCTCGGCAACTTGGTGCTGGTGGCGAAGGTGGCCGCGTGCAAGTTTCATCAGAAGGAGTTGGAGAAACAGGCCGCGAAGGCACCCAGCTACTTCATCGTCGAGATCGATCGCGGACCTGGGGCGGACAAGCCGATCGTTCAGGTAGCGGGCTGACATGAACATCAAAAAGCTTGCGATCCTCGTCGAGGGCAAGACCGGCTTGCCTGTCGGACCGATCCAGCTGCCCAGGCCAAGCGATGTCCTGTACTGCCATCCGAATCCAGACGGACAGCGCAAGACCTGTGGCAACTGCGGGCTGTGGGCCGAGATGGACAACCGTTGTCTGCTCATGGGGACCGAGGTTGAGGTCACGAGCGACATGGTGTGCGGCTACCATGTGGACGGCGAACCGGTTCTCTACGCGACCACGCTCGGCGGACAGAAGATGGTCGAACCTGAGCTCGCAGGCTTGATCCGAGCTCCCGAGGGCGGTACAAGCTGCGATCGGTGCCGATACTATGACCCGCGAACGGACGATACTGGACTATGTCGAGGTGTCTACGTCGAGGGCAAACCCGCACCTGTCGAAGCTCGTGGCTGCTGTGCTCGATGGGTCGAACGTGAACCGGTCGGATGATCGACTGAAGACTGAGCAAGTTCCGTCAGAGATTCATCGGCGTATCGCTCGAACATTCAGTCTGTAGTAGCATCGCCATGTGAGCTTCCTTGGCGACGGCAGTGGCTTCCTCCCTGGTGTCGGTGCGCCCGGCACGCAGGGATCGCAGGGACCACCAGGCCCGCAGGGACCGCCAGGCGAACAGGGTGAGCAAGGCGAGGACGGCGAACAGGGGGCACCAGGCCAGCAGGGCATTCAAGGCCTACAAGGCGCGACCGGTCCGCAAGGTCAGCAAGGCATTGATGGTGCCGACGGCGAGGACGGTGATCAAGGTCCTCCTGGTCCTCCTGGTCCTCCTGGGCCGCAAGGTGCTCAAGGACCTCAAGGTGCTCAAGGTGTTCAAGGACAACAGGGCACCGATGGCGCTGACGGCGAAGATGGCGATCAAGGTCCTCCGGGACCAGCGGGTCCACAGGGTGCACAAGGTGTGCAAGGTGCTCAAGGAGTACCAGGCGCTCCTGGTCTCGATGGCGAAGATGGCCAAGATGGTGAGATCGGTCCGCCAGGTCCTGTCGGGGCACAAGGTCCTCAAGGCTTGCAAGGCGTGCCTGGTACACCCGGTCTCGATGGTGCCGATGGTGAGGATGGTGATCAAGGACCTCCAGGCCCGCAAGGCATCCAAGGCCAACAAGGCATTCAAGGCCTGCAAGGTGTGCCGGGCGCACCGGGCATGGACGGCGAAGACGGGCAAGACGGGGACATCGGCCCGCCTGGTCCTGCTGGACCACAAGGCGCACAAGGCGCGAGCGGACTGCAAGGTCCTCCAGGAATGGACGGCAGCGACGGCGAAGATGGAGATCAGGGACCGCCAGGACCTCAAGGCGCGCAGGGCGTGCAAGGTGTTCAAGGTGTCGCCGGATCGCAAGGTCCTCCAGGTGATGACGGTGATGATGGTGAAACTGGGCCGCCAGGACCGCCAGCGCCTGCTGGTATCACCGAGGGCTATGTGTTCTTCTTGGCAGGCTAGATGCTGACGCTTCCATCATCTGGAACGATCGCTGGCGTTTCGAGCGTGCTCTCACCAGTCACGTATACGATCACTGGCGCAGAGGTTGCTCAAGGCGATCCGCTGTACCACGTGCTTGCGCAAGGTGTTCTACTGACCTCAGTAGCGACGATCTACACAGCGCCAGCATATCCATACACATCACTCATCAAGACGATCCATCTCGCGAACACGACAGGTATCGCAGCAACCGGCGTCTCGATCTTTGTCGGTGGTACCGCAGCGGCTAATCAGATCACTGGTTCGTTCACGATCCCAGCTAATGGCTGGGCGACGATGGATCAAGATGGTTGGCGTGTCTACGACTCGAACGGCAGCTTGCAGACCGTTGGCAACCAAGGACCGACAGGCCAGCAGGGCAATCAAGGATCGCAAGGCGAGCCGGGCGAGGATGGTGATCAAGGTCCTCCTGGTATTCAAGGACCGCAAGGCATCCAGGGTGTGCAGGGTGTGCCGGGACCGCAGGGTGATGATGGTGCCGATGGTGATCAAGGCCCGCAAGGTCTGCAAGGTCTTCAAGGTGTACAAGGCACTCAAGGTCTGCAAGGCAATCAAGGACCACCTGGCCTAGATGGTGAGGATGGTGACCAAGGTCCGCCTGGCACACCAGGCCTTCAGGGTGCGCAAGGTCTTCAAGGTATTCCTGGTCCACAAGGCGACGACGGTAACGACGGCGATCAAGGCCCGCCCGGTATTCAGGGGCTGACCGGAGCAACCGGTGCTCAAGGCCAACAAGGCAACCAAGGCCCACCAGGACTCGACGGTGAGGACGGTGATCAAGGACCGCCAGGCCTGCAAGGTGCTCAAGGTGCTCAAGGTCCGCAGGGCATTCAAGGCATTCAGGGTGTGCCGGGTCCTCCTGGGCTTGACGGTGAAGATGGCGATCAAGGCCCTCCTGGTCCTCAAGGTCCAGCCGGTACGTCAGGTTCGACCGTCACTGTCGGTTCAGCGACTGTTACGTTCGGTTCGACGTGGAACAACGGTCCGGTATCGACAACGATCACCGGACAGACAGGAATCCTGTTGACCTCGAATGTCGAGGCATGGATTGCTCTGACAGCAACAGCTGATCATTCAGAGGATGAGATCAAGATTCTTGCAGCTGAGCTCGGCGTGACAGCTGGCGATATTGTGGCAGGTACTGGCTTCACCATCTACCTTGCGTGCACGCTCGAACAGATGTACGGAGCATTCACCGTCAACTGGCGATGGCAGTAGGATAGGAGCACATCGATGGGCGTTAACCTTGTAGATAAAACTACCCCGACGCAAGGCCAGACCGTTGACGCGAATGGCTCAGCGCAGGTCAGGCTCTACGACCAGTTCGGTAATCCGCTGGTCTATCAAAACAAGACCGTCCCGACGGTACCGATTTCGGGACTGCCACCGATGGGTATCGACGGCGACTCGGTTCTGCGCATCCCGCGCGTAGGTGAGTTTGCAACGCTTCGATCAACCAGCGAGATCGTGCTCTGGCAGGACGCGTTCGAGGGTTCGACGATCAACGGATTCTGGACTCAGTCTCTGACGACGATGACTGCGGCGCAGGCGACCGGCGTCCTGACGCTGAACAACAGCAGTATCACGACGGCGAGCACCGACGCGATCATCACGAGCCAGCGCCAGTTCCCGAAGTATCCGCGCAATCCGATCTTCTGTCGGTTCCGGGCAAACATCACGGCCAACGTGGCGTCAAACCACACGCTGGTCGAGCTTGGCTTTGGTGCTCCAACTGGCGTGACTGCCGTGATCCCGACCGGTGCGTTCTTCAGGTGGACCGCAGCCGGCAACCTCGTCGCAGTGACGAGCTACAACGGCACCGAGAACGTGTCGGCCACCTTGGTCGCCCAAGGTGTGATCAGCACGACGAGTTTCCTCTACTATGATGTGATCGTAGACGACGACTTTGCTCGGTTCATTGTCTCCGATTCGACCGGCACGCCGATCGTTGACACAACGCTCCGTATTCCAACCGCGACGGCCTACACGTTCTCGGTCAGCCACATCCCATCGTTCGCACGCGTGTACACAGACACGACGGGTGGCGGAACTGCGATCCAGCTCAAGCTGGCATCGCATTCGGTCCAGATACTGGACGCGTTGTTTGCCAAGCCATGGGGCGAACAGCTGTCGTCCATGATGCGCCAGGCGTCCATCAACCCGACGACGTACGCCCAGACCGGCAGCGCGATGACTGCCGCGCCCACGACGGAGACGCCGTCGAACACCGTAGCTGGATACAACGCCCTCGGTGGTGACTACGCGGTGGCGCTCACGGTTGCGAGTGAAAACCCACTCTCCGTGTTCGGATTTCAGATCCCATCACCCTACTCGTTCTACCTCAAGGGCCTGACGTTTTCGCTGCCAGTCGTCACCACGGCGATCAGTGTTACTGGCCTGCCATTCCTCGAATGGCTTGTCATCGCGAACAACGTCGGCGGCAACATCTCGACAGGTGGCGGACAACGCTTTCCTGTCGGGCTCAATCACTACTACACATCGATCACGCAAGCGGCTGGTGTCACGCTCTACACGGGTGGTGGATCGACCGCAGGTACTCCAATAGCTGGCGGACCATTCACGTGGGCTCCGCAGGTGCCCATCCTCTGCTTGCCAGGCACGTACCTACACTTCGCATACAAGGTCTTCATCACGAGCGCGGCCGGGACCCCAGGTGTTACACGCGGCTCGATCTTCGTAGACGGTTACTTCGAATAAGGGCACATCATGGCTAGTGACAACTGGGGAAATACGATCGTCGTCGATTGGCGGCAAGCTCTTGTCGCTGGGTTTCTTGCCGAAGGTAACGCGGCTCCACCGATAGCTGGCCGGGCGACTGGTTATACCGCCACGAGTGCGGCTTCGAACAAAACGATCAGAGCAACGACATACACACCTCAGACCGTGACTGGTCAACGCAGTGTAGCCTCGAGCTCCGCCAACGACACGGCGGCCGGGACTGGTGCGCAGCAGATCATGCTGACGTATCTCACCAGCGCTTTCGTTCTTGAGAGCGAGCTCATCACCCTCAACGGCACGACACCTGTTAATACCGTCGGGACGGACATTCTGTACGTCGAGAGCATGGTGGTGACCCAGACTGGTACCTCTAGCGGAACCAACCTGGGAACGATCTCACTCTACACAGGGACCGCTGGTAGTGGATCAGTCTGGGCTTCTATCGCGGTGAACAGCGGCGTCGGCGACAACATGACGTTCTGGGCTGCGCACTACGTCCCAGCCGGCGTGACCTGCTACATCACGTCGATGGCTGCTGCTGCCTATGGCGTGCTCGGCACGATGTCCCTTGTGCGGCATGGAAACCCAAGCCTCACCAATCAACCTTTGACACAGATCGGGCCGACTCTGCTACACCCAGCTGGAGATCAGCGCGAGCATCAGTTCCAGGTCCCGCTCGCAGTTCAAGGTCCAGATCTCATCGAGATGATTTCGCATCCAGTCTCGGCGACTTCGGACACGAGCTTGGGGACCTTTGAGTACGTGCAATTCTGAGATACTGTAGCCACCTCGAAGGAGCACCATGTCTAGCAACGCACCGTTTCGTTCAGGCCCAACCGCGATCACCACGTCGATCGCGAACATGCTCAACCCGCCGACCTTGACTGGTGGCGTGAACGCATCTCCTCCGACCAACACGTTCATCCGGCTGACGCACATCCGCGTGACAAACAAGACAGCCGCATCTGTTGCGGTCTCCGCGTGGATCGGAGCGACCGGCGTTGGCGCGGCCGGCACCGAGTTCGCGTGGCAGTCCACTCCCGTCGGAGCGAACAGCTACCTCGACTGGAACGGATCACTCGTGCTCAACGTGGCCGACTTCTTGACCATGTCGGCCGGATCGAACTCCGCACTGACGGTCGACTTCGAGGGTGAGATCGGCTGCGTGGCCTGACCTCGGGCTCGCCGAGGTCTTGAATGCGCCAGCTTCGCGGTAAGGTTGAGCCTGTTCCGATCGTATCGTCTCCACCAGACGACACGGTAACAGGCGCAGACCTGAGCTACTTTGGTGATGGGACAGCGGTCTATGCGAACGTTCGACCGCGAACGCTTGGCATCTTCCTCGAGCTCTCTGGTGGAACTTCGATCCAGTTTGCAGCTTTCGTTCGTGTAGTGATTCTAGATCAAGTCGACCTCGGCTGGGCGCAGGTCTACGACACGAACAATCCAGGTCTCCTCGGCGGAACGTTGCAGCCGATTCCCTCGCCTGGTACGTACGTTTTCCTTGTGAACTATGCAGCGATCTACTCGCAGCTTGTGCTCTACGCGTTCAACAACATCGGTGGTGTTGTCATCGACAACGCGCAGCTGATCGAATACGCCGAGTACATCACGGAGCGGTGATGGCGAGCGCGTTCCAAGAGATCTCTGTCAACCACATCAAAGCCCTGAACCGGCTCATCGATCGTGGTGGTGTGGCTCGTTTGAAGAGGCTCTACGACCAAGCTCAGGCCGAGCTCGAACACAAGATCACCGCGCACATTGGTCGAGGCTCATCTCCGTTCACGGTCCTGCAACACCGAACACTGCTCGCTCAAGTCCGACAGGGACAGATGGACATCGCTCGCCAGCTCGGCAACGCGAGTGCAGCTGCGACGATTGAAACGCAGACGGATGCTCTCCGAGGCCTGATCAAGAACATCAAGCAGCTCGAGAAGAAGGTCGGCGAAGGTGGAGTCATCCGCCTGCCAATCGAAGAGGCCTCTCGCTTTCACGGCATCATCGACAAGCGCAAGACCTCGCTGCTGAAACAAAACAAGCAGAGCATGGCCAGCTACGGCGCTGGTGTTGTGAAGAAGATCGAGCAGGAGATGAGCATCGCGCTCGCAACGGGTGCCAGCACTGGCGAGGCTGTCGAGCGCGTGGCGAAGGCTGCCGACGTCGAGTGGTGGAAAGCCGAGCGCATCGTTCGCACGGAGCAAGCGTGGGCCTACAACGCGACTCATCGAGATGCGATCGAGGAGACAGCACAAGAGATCGACGATATGTACATGCGGTGGACGGAGCTCGTTGACGATGACTCCCTCGAGCCGCTTGACGATCGCGTAGGTGCTGACTCTGTTGCTCTCCACGGCCAGGTGGTGAAGCCGGGAGGCCTCTTCAAGATGCCTCCTGACGCTCACGAAATCGAAGTCGAGACTCGGTGGGGGACTAGCAAGGTCTCGAAGGGCTTGCTGCACAAATCATGGGCACACCCCCCAAATCGTCCTCACGATCGGGCCGTAATCCAGGCCTGGCGCCCAGGCTGGGACGTTCCAGGCTGGCGCATCGTCGGCGGGCAAAAGGTCGATGTGAAGCCACCTAGGCGGCGATCCCCCTGACGTGGTACTCACCTAAGAACAGGAGACCCAAATGGTCAACCCCAGCAAGCTCAAGTCCCTCGTCGACTCGCACTCCACCAATCCCGGCATGGCTGCGCTCACGAACCCATCTATGCAGGTCGGTGGTGATGACGATGATGATCTCGACGAAGAGGACGACGAGGGCGATGGCGCCCCGTCTGGCGATCCCAAGGAACATGGCAACGAGCTGATCTCATCCTGGGGTGTTCTCGGCGCTCACCTCAAAGAGGACGCTGGCGAGATCGTCGATGCTGCACACGAGATCGGCGGCGACCTGCTTCTCGCCAAGGTTCCTGACGAGGCCATGAAGGAGATCGAGGACTCCTTCGACCGCATGCCGGAAGAGATCCAGCATGCGCTGGCCAAGTACGTCTCCAAGCTGAGCGACGAGGACTGCCACGATGTGACCGTGGCTCTCCTCGATGGCCACGACGGCGACACCGAGGATGCGGACACCAACCTCGTCTGCACGTACCTCAAGCTGCTCGCCGCTCATGCTGCCGAGGAGGTCGATCCGGCTGATCTCGAGGATGACGAGGACGAGGAAGACGACGAGGATGATGACGAGGAGAACCCTGGCGACGACGGTGATGGGGCCTCGATGAATCCAGACGACGGCACGCCTCCGGCTGTTCATGACGGCAAGACCGTCTGATGGTTGCTCCGGTGCGAGCTCACCGAGTCACATCACACGGCGGTGTGACTCGCGCCGAAGCCGAAGAGGCTGTGCGGACCTTGCTGCGTTGGGCTGGAGATGATCCCTCGCGCAACGGACTGCAAGAGACCCCAGAGCGAGTCGTCCGTGCCTACGAAGAGTTTTTCCGTGGCTACAACGAGGACCCTCGAAAGCATCTCGAGAAGACCTTCGAGGACACAGAAGGCTACGACGAGATTGTTCTACTTCGTGGCATCCAGTTCGAGAGCTATTGCGAGCATCATCTCGTTCCGATCCTTGGCGAGGCCCACGTCGGCTACTTGCCAGCCGATCGTGTCGTCGGTCTCTCGAAGCTTGCTCGCGTAGTCGATGGCTACGCCAAGCGACTTCAGGTGCAAGAGGCCATGACTCGGCAGATCGCCAATGCGATCCAAGAGGTGCTCAAACCTCGAGGCGTCTGCGTCGTGATCGAAGCCGAACATGAGTGCATGTCGACTCGAGGCGTGAGCAAGCGGGGAGTACTCACAACCACCTCGTGCATGCTCGGATTCTTCCGTGAGGATGCCTCCGCTCGGGCCGAAGTCCTGTCGTTGATTCGAGGACGTTGACACATGGGCACCACACACGTAGGCTTCAAGGAATGAAGCAGGATCTTCGATACCTGCGCTTGCCAGGCGTCTCTGTCCGCGATCCGAACTTCTATGAAGGTGCGGACTACAACGACCGTGATCGCTTTGCACAGCCAGTGAAGGACGGGAAGCTCGAGCCCTTGCAGTTCGATCCGGGAACGGCTATGGGTGACGAAGCTCCGACGGACGACTACCCGACCGGAACCAACCCCGATCCGTTCAAGCTCGGAGGCCTCTGAGATGAAGCCACAACCGTCACCAGGCAACCTTCGCAGCTCGCGCAACCGCGCGCTCGAGATCGGTGCAGCTCGCGAGGGCTTCCCCGACAACGCGGCTGGACCGTACAACCCGCAAGCAGGCACCCCAGCGGATGCCGCTGGCGGCAACTACGGCGCGGACACCGCGCACACCAAGGACCCAGGTCCTCCGGTCAACCCGGCCACCCCGTTCAAGCTCGGCCAGTAACACTCACAGGAGCTCTACGATGCCCTCTCCGAATGATGAACTCGTCTCTGGCGTTGGCCAGGGTCAAGCAGCCCCCGAGCCGATCGTCAAGTACGATCAGAAGAACGGGCGCTACTCCGACAACGTCTCTCCGGGACCGCACCTGCCGAACGAATCGCCGGCAGGTACCGACCCCAGCCCCTTCCGTCTCGGCCCGACGAAGTAAGACGACTTCGTGCCGACTGACCTGTTCAGGATCTCCGGCCAGTGGAGCACGTATCCACAGGACGGAGGTCTTCTGCGTTCGGGCGCTGCTCCGATCGGTCCAACACCGATGCAGGAGTACGTCACGCTCGACGCGAAGAACCTCGAACCGTCTCAGCTGACAGTCGACACCCCTGTTGCCGTCAACTTCGGTGGTGTTACGAACTGCAACGTTCTGATCATTCAGTCCGATAGGCCTATCACGGTGACTGTCACATCGGCCGCAGGGACCTCGCAGTCCTTCCCGTGTGACGGCTACCTTCAGCTGATCTCTCGGACGGTCCCTATCACGGCAGTGAGTCTGACCCGGACTCCAGCCACTCTCACCAACGTCTCCGTCTTCCTTGGCGAGAAGACGTGACTCCGGGTCTCTACTTGTAGTAACACCAGCTCCCACAGGAGATCGTCCCCATGGCCACACCTTTCGCGACTACCACGATGCCAGTCACGATTCAGAGCGCGCTTGATCAAGCGCGCCCCGGTCAGACTGACGACCTGCTTGCTCTCATCCACCTCGGCACGATGCTCACGCCGCTCAAGCGGATCTTCACAGGGCTGGCGTCCTCGGCGACTCAGAACCTGACGGAGATCGATGCGACTGGCGAGACCACGGGTCCTTCGAATCCGAATCGGCTCGCAGCGCTCTTGATCAGCACACTGCGCTCGGCCGCCGCAGTGTATATCGTGACCGACGCGGGTGGCACTGCCAGCGCGCCCGGCGCATCCGGTCCAGGTATCGCCCTCATCTCGGATGATGGGACCACGATCACCTTCCCGAGCGCAGTGACGGCATTCACGATCGAGTACATGCCGCGCTCCTACACTCCGATGACGACGACCTACGACGCCTTCGGAGGCGCTCCGTAATCATCTCCGGCTCGTGTTGCGAGCCAAGGATTCTTCGCCCTATCCATCAACCCTCAACTAGCAGGCGCCGACAACCACGCCACGACGGCGGTCAATAGTCGGTGAACTCGGAAGCGCCATGCCAGACCCGACAGAGAACGATCCAGCTCCCAAGGTACCAGACCCCAAGGCCACCGTTCAGCCGACCGACCCTCCGGTGATCGCACCAGTAGGCGAGGAGCCCTCGAACGGTGATGGAAAGGTTCTACAGGTCAAGCACAGCGACTTCAAACGGATCAAGGAAGAAGCACGAGAGCGCGGACGCCGCGAGGCAACCGCAGAACTCGAGTCCCTCGCCTTGGTAGCCGGATACGACTCCCTCGAAGAGTTCGTCAAGGCACAGAAGAAGCCGCCCGCACCGCAAGCACCTGTTCAATCGATCCAACCTGTGGAGGTCCCCGCCATGCCGAAGAAACCCGATCCCAAGCCCGCCGCCAAGCCCACCGCTGCCGCATCTGAGAACGCTCGTCTTGCTGACGAGCGCACGAAGATGCGTAAGCAGTGGCGTCGCGAAGAGAAGCTTCGTCGCGACGTGCAGCGCCAGCTCGACGCCAAGGAAGCCGAGATGGCTCTCCGAGAGGAGATGTACAGACTCGGCGTCACGGACGTCGACTACGGGCTTCGGCTCCTGACCCGCGAGCTCGCGGGGAAGTCCGAAGAGGAGATCGCGGCGTTCGACCGAACGAAGTTCTTCGAGGGTGTCCGCAAGGAGCGACCGTACCTCTTCGGCGAGAGGGTGCAGCCCGCCACGACCGGGACCAACGGCGCGAAGCCGGACGGATCCGATCCGAAGGTGCCCCCAGCCGGTGCCCCGGCCGTGGAAGCGGCGAAGACGAACCAATTCGACGCACGAACTGCCAAACCCGAGGACGTACAAGCCAGACTCAAGAGTCTTGGCCTCAACCCTCATATGTGAGAGGCTTTCTCGGCAGCTAGCTCTGCCGTAGCAGGAGAACACGATGCCCGATTTCAGCACCATTGCCCAATCACCCGAAATCCGGGCGATCGTTCAGGAAGGCCTGCTAGAGCGAGCCTTCCATGATGCGCTCTATCCACGGATCTTGTTCCGTGGTGAAGCGATGCCTCAGCTATGGCCGAACAACGTCGGCGACAGCATGGTGTTCACGGGCGTCGGCCTGATGGCGCCGAAGCTCCAGCCTCTCGTCCCCGGTAGCGATCCGACTCCCTCGACGTATCAGGTCGAGCAGTGGACCGCGACCTTGCAGCAGTACGCGGACACGATCGACACGCACATGCCGACCAGCATCGTGGCGATCGCGAACCTGATGCTGCGCAACGCGCAGCAGCTCGGCCTGGGTTCTGGCCAGTCGATGAACCGCATCGTGCGTGATCGTCTCTACAACGCTGCCCTCTCGGGCAACACCGTTGCGAACGGCGCGCAGGCTGCGACCACGACCCTCGCGGTCCAGCGCCTCAACGGCTTCACGCGCGCTCGCCGTCCTGACCTGCCGATGGGCTCGCCCGTCCAGTTCACGACGGTCTCGACGAACAACCCGCTTCAGATCTACACCGTGACGAACGGTGTCTACACCCAGAACACGGTGGTCGGGTACACGTCGAACAACCCAGGTGACGAGATCGGACCGGGCACGCTGACGCTCGGCACGGCGGCAACCGTGAACAACCGAGACCCGGTCATCTCCTTCGACGCATCGCAGATCGTGTACGTCGGCGGTGGCCACAGCGTGAACGACATCGGTCCGACGGACCTGATGACGCTCGCCGCGATCCGCACGGCGGTCTCCTACTTCTGGCAGGAGAACGTGCCGGAGATGCCCGACGGCCGGTTCCACATGCACATGGACCCGACCGCGCAGGGGCAGGTCTTCTCCGATCCCGAGTTCCAGCGCCTGCTGACCTCGTTGCCGGACTACTTCATGTACAAGCAGTTCGCGCTCGGCGAGCTGCTCGGTACGGTGGTCTTCCGCAACTCGGAGTGCCCGCTGCCCGAGACGGTTTACCCGAAGGACGGCCAGACCTTCTCGCTCAACGATCCGTATGCCGGCGAGTTTTACTCGAACGGCAACCCAACGACCGGCACGCCGCTCCACGAGACGCTGCTCGTTGCTCAGGGCGCGATCTACGAGTACTACCAGGACCTCGGTGCGCTCATCACCGAGGCTGGTATCACCGGCAAGGTGGGCAGCTCGTCGATCACGAACAACGGCATCGAGGTCAACACGGACCGCGTGCAGCTGATCATCCGCTCGCCGCTCAACCGCTTGCAGGACCTCGTGTCGGCGAGCTGGAAGTTCATCGGCGACTGGCCGCTCCGCACCGACGTGACGACTGGCGGTCTCGCGCGCTACAAGCGCGAGGTTGCCATCACCTCGGGTCAGTAAGCGACTCGGTCACGCCAGCGGGCGTGCTACCGTAGAGGGGCGCCCAGGAGGCGCCCCTCTTGTTTAGGAGTCCACGCATGGCGAGCAAGACCAAATACGATCCGCTCGAGGCAGCCAAGGTGACTGCCGACACGAAGGGCAAAGACGACCTCACGCTTGCACGGACGGACTGGGACACCACCGACACGCCGCCGCCAGCTCCGGCCGTTGAAGTGAAGCCCCAGCCGGCTTCGATGCCTCCACCTCGAGCTGCTGAAGCACCTGCACCGCAGGTTGCCATGTTCGAGGTACTCGAGGATCGTGTCGCCTCCGTCGGCAAGGGTGGCATGCACCGTTTCAAGCGCGGCGATCTACTCAACGCGCATAGCTACGGTGGTGAAGATCGACTCAAGGCAATGGGTCTGAAGGTCCGCAAAGTCGAGATCTAATCGGTGTTCGATATCAACGAGAAGGAGCGCATCAGGTACCACATGGGGTACCTGAACGTGCAGCCTGCGTCCTCCATCTCGTTCGGCATCCCGATTCCGATCCAGACTCTGTTCCTTCTCGAGTTTGCGATGGATCAGATCCTCCCTGAAGCGGAGGACCGTGTTCGCAAGCTGCTGGTGATTCTCGATAACATCGAGTGCAGAATGATCGAGGGACAGCAGTACCTCGTTGTCAATGCCGTCGATGACATCAAGATTCGAGCGGACCAGCTCGATCGCCTCGAGGACGAGTACAGCCGTTGGGCTGCACGCATGGCTGACGAGCTCGGCGCTCCGCTCTACCCAGGCGCCTACAAATTCCGTCGTGTGTTCCAAATGCAAGGGGCGGGATCGATCCCCGTCAAGAACGGGTAACCGATGCCGAGCGAGAAGGTCGACGGGTACACGGTTGCGACCCCCGAGCTCCTCAAGAACTCGTTGTCGCAGCAGCTCGTCCCTGTGGTCGATGCCGCGCGTGACATCGCTACTCAGCTCGGCGCTCGACCTTATCGCGTTCGTCTCGTGCGTACTCGTTGGAGTGGCAACCGTCGTGGTGTGGGTATCGAGTCTGTTCTCTTCGTGATGGAGATCGTTCCGACTCCGAAGGTCATCGACCTCAACACCGTTGCTGAGATCGTGACGCCCATCGGACCGACGGAGATTGGTCTCGTCCAGCTCCAGCAGGTCTCAGGCCGCTACACCGAGGACATGCTCGTCGGCGTGGACCCCAACGGGAACATCCCTGGCGATGCCGACGAGGTCTACTACGAGATCGAGTTCTTCCGTCGAGACGGCAAGCCGTCCGACAAGCATCGCTTCGCGATCGCAGCGCTGCCGTACTACAACGCGACCAAAGTGCAGTGGAACGTCACGCTCGATGCGCAGGTCGAAAAGCGCCGTCGTGACGGAAGGCCGAAGCCATGAGCGTCTCTGCACCGATGACGCTCAAGGAGTTCCGAGACTACCTCGGCAAGCTCCCCAAGGCGCTCAACACCGAGATCATCAAGGGCATCCACGTCGGTGCTGATCAAGCTGTGGGCATTGCGATCCGTGCAGGTGATACGGCCATCCCAGCATCGGAGCACGGTAAGAAGGGCGCCTTCGACACCGGCAACTACCGACGCAACTGGCACGTGACCAAAGGGAAGGACGGCGCTGTCGTTCGGAACGATGCCACGTACGCAGGGATCATCGAAGGCAGGCCAGGCCTTGCCTACGGTCGTCGTCCAGGCCGCAAGGCTCCTCCAACCGCTGTCATCGCGCGCTGGCTCGAGCGGCGTGGCGGACTCGATCCCAAGAAAGCGAAGCAAGCAGCGTTCCCGGTTGCTCGCGCGATCGGCAGACGTGGTCTTCGTGCTCGTCGTGTGCTCGAAGGAGCTCGTCCGAAGATCATCAAGGCTGTGCTTGCTGAGGTGCGCATGCACGTCAAGAAAGCACTGCGGGGTGGCAAGTGAGCTGCCCGACCTGCGGATGCGAGGTTCATCTACCTCCATTCGAACCGCTCAACCCGCCTCCTGTCGCACCGACGGGAACCGGGACCACGCTCGTCACGGATCTGTCCGTTCCAGCGACGCGCACGATTCGAGAGGAGACAGACTCCGTCTGGGCCATGCGACGAGGCCTTCGCGAGTACCTTGCGCAGGCTCAGAAGGTGATCGCCGGGCAAGTGGTCCAGTTCATCGAGGTCTTCGAAGAGTGGGCAACGACCGAGGACGTCAGCATCCGCTACCCGTCCGCTGCGGTGCTGCTCGCAGACGGTCTGTCGACCTTCGATGCGAGCGACTTCTCGCCGAGGATTCATCCCGACGACAAGCTGCCCGACGGTCGATACGTGGTGAAGACAGCGGAGGTCTCGACGGACTTCATCATCGAGATCCACTGCTCTGAGCCTGGCGATCGCGTTGGAGTGGCGATGCTCATGGAGGAGACGCTCAACCCCGTCGACTTCATGTACGGGTTCGTCCTCGAGCTCCCCTTTTACTTCGGCCAGCGTGCGCTCTTTCAGACCGCATCGTTCACTGCGACAGACACGGAGGCATCTGCCAGGCACGGAGTGCGTCCGTTGCTGTATCGCGTGTCTGGCTCGATCTCTGTCGTGAGACCTCGGTCCTACCCCGTTGGAGGGATCAGTCTCGAGCTCTGCGTGGAACAGACCACGCAACCGCTTGCACCGCCAACAGTACATCGCCCCTTTAACCCGTATCGCGGGCCATCCCGTGAGTGATAGTCTCACCCCGTTCTAAGGAGGCCTCGCCATGGCCGGTTTTGTCCGACGCTACACCTCGACACCCTCCCTCAACGTCCTCACGGCGATCGAGGGCGTCATCATCATCGACCTGCCGCCTCCATCGCCTCCGCAAGGCGTCAGCACCAATGCATGCGCGATCGTCGGTGAGTTTGCGGACATGACCTACGGAGTCTCGTTCGACTCCAGCGGCAACTGCACAGCCAATCCGAATCCGGTCCAGATCTTCTCTGGCGCGGACCTCATCACGAAGCTCGGCGGCTTCGATGCGACGATCGGACAGTTCGGTGCAGCGATGGGCAACGGCTACGTCGAGCTGCGCAACAAGAGCTTCGGCGTGCTCGTTGCGGTGCCCGTCAACATGGCGAGCTCGGCCGGCATGCGTCTGTGGCGCTACCTGCCGACGAACCAGAGCATCACCAACCCCACTCCTGTCGTGCCTGTCTCGGCCGCGACAGTGCCCGCTGCGTACCTCCTGACCGATGCTTCGAAGCCCCTCGAGCGGATGAAGGTCGGCGGTGCGGTGTACTTCTCGAACTTGATCGCGTACGCGACGAGCATTACCGGTGCTGTGGTCGTTGCTGCATCTGCACCAACGCAGATCTTCTCCGACCCGAACGCGACCTTCACGACTCAGTCTCGCCCCGATGGCCTCGTCGGAGTTCAGATCGGTGACATCGTCGTCATCGGCGTGATCGGTGATCCTGGGGCCAATGGTGCTGATCAAGGTACCTATCGAGTGGTCTCCGTCGACTCGGCAACACAGCTGCACGTCGAACTGATGAACGGAACGAGCTTCGTGTGGGCGATGGCGAGCTCTGCGCTTGCGTACCGCGTCCATCCGGCATCGACTGCCGACTCGTACACGCAAGGTGGTGTTGCCGCCCTGCTGACGAATCAGGGCTCGTACACGGTCCCAGCATGGCCGATCACGAACGATGCTGGCACTGGCTCGAGCGCAAGCGATGGTACGTGGGCGACTGGCACCTCGCTGATCCCTGTTGTGACTCCGCCAGCTCTGACGGCGACGTCTGCTGATCCGCTGTCGGGTCTTGCTGGCCTCGTCGGACCGACGACGGGGATCATGTACACGCATCTCGTGCAGGCTCCGAACGCTCCGAACAACGCAGCGATCGATGCTCTGTACTTGACCGCGCTCTCGTCGTTGCTCAACGACGATGTGCCCGAATCGATGGTGACGCACGTGTGGGCAGCGCGGAAGTCTCTCAACATCCGCAACTACTTGCCCCAGCATGTGCTTCAGCAATCGGAGTACGGTGTCGGGCGCACGACATCGATCTCTCCACCGCTCAACGAACCCAGCACAACGGTGCTCACGACCGTTACCGGCAACACGGATCCAGGTGTCGGTGCGAACCGTGCCGAGCGTGTCTTCTACGACTGGCCGGGCGTGCAGACGATGGTGCCAGAGGCCGTCAACGTTCCCATCACAGGAGCGGATGGCTTGGTCTACACCAACGGTGTGATCGATACGACCGGCGATGGCTGGCTCGCTTCGATCCTGTCCAACCTTCCGCCAGAGCGAAACCCTGGCGAGTCGACGGACACTACACAGACGGTGCTCGCTCCGCTGCTCGGCTACGCGCGCAACACGCCCACGCTCAACATCAACGCGTGGATCTTGCTGCGTCAGTCCGGCATCTGCGGCATCCGATTCGATCGTAACACCGGTCCCGAGTTTCAGTCCGGCGTGACGACCTCGCTGGTTCCTGGCCAGCAGAACATCAACCGCCGCAAAATGGCCGACTACATCGAGGACAGCCTCGCTGTGGCGCTCAAGCCATTCGTGAAGCTGCCGCTCTCGAACGAGACCATCGATGCTGCGGTCTCGCAGGTGACGGACTTCCTCGATACGTTGCTCTCGCCGGACAACGCGGCGAACCAGCGCATCTCGGCCTACTCGGTGGACCCGAACTCGGGCAACACCCCAGACCTCACGGCAGATGGCATCTTCGTGATCATCGTGAACGTTCAGACCCTCGCGACGGCGGACTTCATTGTCCTCCAGGCGCAGATCGGCGAGGACGTTCAAATCACGAGCTCTGTGACCGGGACATCGGGCCAGTAAGGAGACCTCATGTATCTCCGTCGAGGATTCACGACAACTGGCCAGCTGGACATCAACGATCTCCAGTTCGTGCCTGTTGCTGGGACTACAACCAATTGCTCCTACGTTGCGGTGACGGGCGCATCGACCGTGTTCCCCACGCTTGAGATGACAGCTGGTACTTGGTACGCGTATTCGGCGAACACCGACTCGTGGATCCAGCAAGGTGCGAGTCCAGCCGCTGCGAAGTCCGCTGGCTCGATGTTCGTGGCAAAGGGACAGATCGTTTTGCTCGATGGAGCTCAAGGCGCGCAGCTTGCCACCCTACAGGACTCGGCCAGCGGTGCTGCATCGCTCGTCCAAGTGACGGTCTAGCTCCTACTTGCAACTCCGACCGAGCTGGTCTAGCATCAGCTCAACCACGTCGTGGAGCTGTGCCCACGACGGTCGCTTCACGGTGCCATCAGGCACCGGATAGGGCGAGGCGGTTCACCTGGGAAGGTGATCCGTTGGACTTGCCTATGCACAAGGAGACCAGCCGATGGCAACTGCGCAACCGAGAGTAAAAGGCCAGGAGGTCTCGATCCTGGTCTTGCAGAACAACGTTCCTCTGACGACGCTCGGCGACATTCGATCGTTCGAGTCCGAGGAGATGCTCGAGATCCTGCGCGAGGGATACCTCGGCGAGACCACCGATCGCCGTGACATGGTCTATCGCGGCTTCTCGGGCCGTCTCGAGATGCACATCGAGAACAGCACCTACCTGACCTTCCGGCAGGCGATGGTCGACAAGGCCCGCCGCCGCACGACCGGCGTCCGCGTGAACATCAAGGCGACGCTCAACTTCCCAGGTGGTCCCCGCGTGCGGATCATCTTGAAGGACGTCAACTTCGGACCGATGCCGCTGACCGTCGGCAACCGTGCCGAGTACGTGACTGTTGCCCTCACGTTTGAGGGCGAATCCACCCAGATGATGTGAGGAGATGATCGATGGACACCGCACTAAAGGCGTACGAGGAGCAGCAGGCAAAGCGACCGATCTACGTGTTCGACCTGCCACCTGAGATCGTCGAGCTCAACGACAGCTTCATCAAGAAATCTGTCGGACTCGTCAAGCTCACCATGCGCGAGGAGCTCGCAGCTCTAGACCTTGCTGGCGGTAGCGCGGCGAAGGCTGGCTACTACATGGTGATGGCCGCCCTCGTCGAAGTGGACGGCAAGCTGCTCAACAAGGGCGATGGCGAAGATGAGAAGGTGCTCAACGGCACCGATCCAGCGATTCGATCGCTCATCGTCGAAGCTCAGACCGACCTCGGCGGTGCCGCGAAGAAGTCCGCCGATACTTTTCTCAAGAGTCGCAAAGTGAAGGTCGGCTAGGCGACTCCAAGACTCAGGCCGCGATCATTGGTTTGGCCGCAGCGATTCAATCGCTCGGCGGTGTCGAGTACATCGAGGACCAGCTTTGGAAGATGATCGCTTTCGCATCACGATACGGACACCAGCCGCTCGTCATCCTCATCGGTGACGTGACGGTTGAACGCGTGTCTCGTTTCTGCGATGCACTTCAGTACTGGCTTCGAGCTGAGCAGCACAACTCGCGCGGCATCATGAACTCGATCGCAGAGGGTGGTGGCTGATATGGCTGAAGAAGGAGAAACCCATCCAGTACACATCCCGTTCAAGGCGAAGGACGAATCGTCCGGCGTCATCGGGAAGATCGCAGAGCGAACGAAAGAGCTCGGCCACCACGCCGATGAGACCATCGCTCGTCTGACAGAGATGGGTTCAGCGCTCGCCGGGATCGGTGGTGCGCTGGGCTTCGAACGCATGGTCGAGACGGGCAAGGAGTCCCTCGAGCAAGTCTCGAAGCTCTCGAAGCTGACAGGCACCTCAGCGGACAACGTTGCTGCACTACGCGATGTGTTCGAACAGTCCGGGCTCCAAGCTGAGCAACTCGGCACCACGATCACAGCCATCAGTAAGAAGTCCCTTGCCATGGAAGAGGGCAGCAAAGGGATCGTCACCGAGGCAAAGCGCTGGGGTGTGGAGCTCGACAAGGGACCTGTTCGAGCTCTGATCTCGATGTCGAAGGCCGTCAAGGAAAACAAACTCGACATGGCCGGTGTTGCCAAGCTGACTCGCACGAGCGGCGAGACGACCGGCGCGATGATGGATCTGCTCAAGAAAGGTCCTGAAGAACTTCAGGACATGATCGAGCATGCGAAGAAGCTCAACGTGCACCTCGGTAGTCCAGAGGCACTCGAGCGCTTCGAGAAGTTTCACGAGGCCAGCACGAAGATCCACGAAGCATTCCGACGCATCTCAGAGAAGGTTGTCGTCGCGCTTGCGCCAGCGCTCTCGAAGATGTCCGACAAGTTCTCGCACTGGATCGATACCATCAACGTTAACAAGTTCATCGATCCGCTCGTCAAGGGCATGACCTTTGTGGTGGCTCATGCAAAGCAGCTCGCGCACATCATGGCTGCGAACGCGATCCTGATGCGCACGACCGGCATGGGTCTCACAGGCGGTGCAATGAAGATCGGCGGTGCGATCTTCCGTGGCGGTGCCGCGCTCGGCGGACGCTTTGGTGGTGGCCTCGGTGGGTTTGCTGGCGGACTCGCCGGCCAGCTCAAAGGCACTGGAGGAGCGACAGGCCTGCTCGGTGGGCTTCTCGGGCCGCTTCAGACACTCGTGCCGATCATCTTCCGTGTGATTGGTGGCATCACAGGACTCGGCGCCGTTGCTGCCGCCGTGTATGTCGTCATCAAGCACTTCGATCTGCTCAAAGAAAAGCTCGGTGGTGTTGCACGAGCAATCTGGGCCTCGATCCAAAAGCTGTGGAGCTCGCTCGAGCAAGTGTTCTCCGAGGACTCCGCGATCGGCAAGTTCGTCCGATGGATTGGCGACAAGTTCATCGGCTACCTGCAATTCGTTGGGACGATGGTGTCGAAGCTTATCGACCTCGTTGCGACAGCAATCAGCTGGATCGGTGATGCAATGACAGCTCTTGCCGAGGGCAAGAGCATCTCGAAGATCCAAGCAGAGAGAAGCATCAAGGCATCCGAGGAACGTGCCGCGAAGATGCAAAGAGCTGGTCTCATGCAGTACCTGCCAGGCGGGAGCATGGAAAAGGTTCGGCTCTCCGCTGCGCAAGCTCTCGAGGCCAACAAAGATCTGACTCGAGCCCAGCGCGTGGCCTTCCAACAGTACATGCGCGCTCTCCAAGAGTCCGGCATCGAGATGAAGGGCGTTGCCTTCGAGCGCTTCAAGGAGCGCTACCAAAAGGAAGCGAAGGCACCCGAAGCAACAGCAGCTCCGAGCGCAGGCATCTACCAGGACTTCCGCAACAGCCGGTTCGAGATCGAGCAGAAGTTTGCAGAGGGCTTCGACCCTGATCGTATCGCTGTGGGCTTCGCGAATGACGTTGCCATGCTCGGCGAGCGCCGGCTGGCGAGCATGAACAACACGGGATTCGTGAACAGGTAAGCCGTGCCTGATATCAGCGACTACAACCAGCTTGCTACCTCGTTCACGATCACTGAACGAACGGGGGACAAGCGCTCGGTGGTGCTCACTGGCCGAGCACTACCATATCGGCCGCTGACGCTATCCGGCTCGCAGCGCAACACCGTCGAGTGGTACCCAGGCAATCCGATTGGTGTTGCCCAGATCTACGGCGCGAAAGAGGAGCCGACCACGATCAACGGGATGTGGAAGGACATCTTCCTCGGCGAGGGCAACCACAACCCGTACGCGACCGTCAATGGAGCTCCCATGCTGACGGTGATCGATCTCGCCGAGGAGATTGACGACATCAGGCGCAAGGGGCAAGAGATCGTCGTCACGTGGCTCAACCACACCCGCTACGGCATCCTGAGCAAGTTCACGCAGAAGTGGCACAACGGCCACGACATGGAGTACGAGCTCGAATTTACCTGGATCGCCCAGGAAGATATCTCGCTCAACACCGACGTCCCGTTCTCGCCTGACACCTACGTCGACCTCAGCACTGTTCCTGATCAGGTCCAAGATCTCATCGACCAGTTCAATGCTCCGAGCCCTCGTCTCATAGACCTTGGGATCACGCAAGGTGGAGCTATCAACGGCTTCGCTACTGGGTTCGATGAAGAGGACGACGGGGACGTAGTCGACGAGATCAATGCACTGGTGGTGTCCATCCAAGCTCAGAGCGACACGCTCAACGACACCGTCTCGAGTGTTGCCAACACTGTGACAGCTCCAGCCGACTCGTTGCGCTTGATTGCAGGTACTCTCGATGCACTCAAGCTCAACGCGCAGAGCACTCGAGACATGCTTGAGGAGCAAGCCGATGGAGCTCGCCTGAACATCGGCGGGACCTTTGGTGATGTGCTCTCCGATCGAGCAGCATCTCGTGGCTCAGCCGACAACATGAGTCAGATCCAGGTCCTTGCAGCCTCACAAGAGGGTCAGGTACTCAGCCAGATCCAATCGCAGGTGCTCGCTGTGTTCCAGGCTCGACAAGGTGACAGCCTGCGCAAGGTCTCGTTGATCTACTACGGCACATCGGACAACTGGCAATCCCTCATGCTCTACAACCAGCTTCGAGACGAAGCATTGGTGGCCGGTCAGGTTGTGATCGTTCCGCAGCGCTTGCCAGGAGCGCCGCAGTGACGCAACCACTCACTCGGCCGCCTTCCGCTGTTCAACAGACCGCTTCGGATCAGGTCTTCTATCCGAGTCTCGTCTGCAACTTCATCCTTCAGTTCGATGAGTACCTGCTCAAAGAAGAGTTTCCGAACATCCCTTTCCCTGAGCTTCAGACTGGTAACCCGAACACGGTTACTGATCCAAACGCAAAGTCCCGCAAGTCTCCGACGATCTCGACCACGAGCAAGAGCAACATCTCTCGTTACCTGACCCGCGTCCCTCGAGCTGCGACCATCGAGCTCCCTGCGTATCGAACCGCTGGCAAGTTCACTCTCGAGATCGATTGGCGCGAGCTCCCCATCGACCCTCGTCTGATCCGCATGGCAGCGGTCTTCATCTACGTCGGCTCTGTTGGTCCAACTGACTTCGGTGCGGGCATGCGCTCTGGCAAAGCCGGCATCGACCCAACGACCAACCTTCGTCGGTCTGTGCTGAGCACGACGGCGAACAGCATGGCTCGTGATGACCTGCTGGTGATTCACGGCATCATCGACAACTGGGCGATCACTCGCGGTGACAGTTCCTGCATCAAGATGGAGGGGCGAGATCTTCGAGGCCTGTTCCTCGACTCGCCAATCGATCCCAATGTTGCCTCGAAGGTGAACCTCAGCCGCGACATCATCAACGTGGTGGCTGACATCCTTCGTCCGCATCCTGCTAGCGAGCTGATGACGATCATCTGGAATCCAAACGACTGGACAGACTCGAACGGCAACGTCGTGTCTCCACCAAGCGTGGCAGACCCAGAGCAACTCACCCGCGTGCGACGTAGCGCTTCCGGCACTCAGTCAACCGGTGGCTCCATGAACGGTGATCAAACATCGTTCTGGGATCTCGTCACGCAGTACTGCTTCCTCGTTGGAGCTGTGCCTTTCTTCCGAGGAACCAACCTCGTCATCCGTCCGGCTCGATCGCTGTTCGACCAGAGCAAGGAGTCAGGCCAGGCTCCGGTGCCAGACCAGACCGCACAGCAGCGTGCGCTCGCGCAGCATCCTGGTACCACCATCGGGACCACTTGGGATCCCGTGTTCGACAGCACGCGCTACGACGACAACGGGAAGGCCTTTGGGGCGCGCAAGTTCATCTACGGACGGAACATCAAAGAGCTCTCGTTCGAGCGCAAGTACACAGGCATCACCAAGCCAGTGATCAAGCTTGTCTCATACGACACCTCGAGCACGAATCGAGGAACATCGAAGCTCCTGACTGCCGAGTTTCCGCCGAACACCCAGAGCATGACCTCGGCTCGGACGACCAGCATCTACCCGAGCGGGAAGGTTGCTCAGACAGACGTACGAACGATCTCTGTGCCTGGCATCCGCGACCAAGGCAAGCTCAACGCGATGGCGATGGACCTCTATCAGGAGATCGCGCGCGGTGAGATGGGAGGCTCCTGCGAGACTGCGTTCCTTGCTTCGTTCAAAGGTGACAACGCCGATCCAGACATCTTGCGTCTTCGTCCTGGCCACGCTGTCGAGTTTCTCTTCGACACCAGAGCTCTCTCAAGCATCGCGCCGGCCGCTTCGACCGAGCTCGACTTCGAGCGCGCATCGTTCGATGACGCTGTGAAGGAGATCAAAAAGGTTCTCGGAACCGACGACACCACTGCAAAGGTGATCGTGGCTACTACGAGCCGCAATGCGAGCTCTGCGTGGAGTGCGCTTGCATCCTTCCGAGTGGCCAACGTCAACTTCACGTGGAGCCTCGCTAACGGCATCCAGGTCAAGTTCGACTTCCAGAACTACTTCATCCTGCGATCGGATGTGATGCCACGGACTGGCAAGAACACAGCATCCACGAAACAAACGATCGGCTCGGTTCCAACAACACAACCTCTCGGACAGGTCTACCCAACCAAACTACCTCGAAGACCACGACACTGATCACATGCTAAACATCACCCGCAAGACTGGATTGATGGACGTCAATCGGCTGTCCTATGCCGTGCAGCGTCCTGGTATCGATCCGCGTACATGGGTTTCATACGCAGCCGTTCAGGCTGTCGGTATGGACTCCGAAGGTGTGTTCGTTGATGTGATCCTCATCCCGAGCATGGAACCGATGACGGCTCGGATGGGAGCTCTCTACGCAGGTCCAGGCTACGGCTTCAACATCCCGATCGGAATCGATGACGAGGTCATCGTCGGTGTTCCGAGCGGAGATCCTCAGCACGGACCTGTGGTGCTCGCGCGCATGCAGAGCGCATCGGACACGCTCCCGCAGGATGCCCAGGACAATCCAACCGATCTCGTTCTCGTCGTGAAGGATGGTGTCTCGCTTCGGATCAATGTCTCAGGCGGTGGGAAGGCATACATCGGATCGACGAACGCGACCGACGCTGCTGTTCTTGGGACAACCTATCGAGGCGCTGAGGACTCAGTCTTCAGCTCGACGTCTGCGTTGTCCGACGGCATTACCGCATTCACGGCGGCGTTGAACACATATGCATTGGCGATTGCAGTGTTCGTCGACACTCCTCCATACGCAAAGACGACAGCGCTGGTCGAGGCGGCTACTGCGCTAGGCATTCTCGCTACTGCACTCACCCAAGCCATCGCTGCTTTCGAAGCTCAGGCTCCAACCTACCTCTCGCAGAAAGTGAACATCGGATGAGCGGCGGATGGGGACCAGGCTCTTGGGGATCATCTCCGTGGGGTGGAAGCCTCGAGATGTTCCCTGTGACGATCGTTTCGGTCTACGCAATCACGACCAACGATATCCAAGTCACAGCAAGCGGACCACTGCTCCAGCGTTCGGTGGTTCTCACTGGCGACTCGATGAATCCATCGACGTGGCAGCTCAATCGTCTCGACACTGGCGAGACGTTGAAGATCGTCTCTGTGACGGTGCTCTCGCCGACACAGGTTCTGCTGCACACGCTGTTTCCTCTCCCGATCTCGACAGTGCAGCTCGAGGTCTCATCGACGACGCTGCTCGATGCGAATGGCAACCCAGCCGATCCGAGTGCTCTGTGCTACGGGACGACTGAAGGTGCCTACGCGACGCCTCAGCAATCTGCGATCACAGCCACGACGGCACCGCAGGATCTTCTCAACCGACAGTTCCCTGCCCCGCTCAATCAGACCTCTCCGCTCGGCACCTCAGCATACGGAACGCCGGGCTCACTCTCTGGAACGCTTGTCATCGCTGGCGGTGACTATGCGAATCAGAGCGGACTTGATTTGCTCCGCAAGCTGATCATTCGTCGGTTGACCGCGACACCTGGGGACTTCGCGCATATCCCGCAATACGGTGTCGGGCTCAAGGTGAAGCAACCGCTCCCTGTTGGCGACCTCGTCAAGCTTCAGGCTTCCATCAAGCAACAGATCATGCAGGAGCCAGACGTCGAAACCGTAGCAGCGACGGTGACACAATCCTCGAACGTCCTTACAGTGCAGGTCTCGGTGACCGTGATGGCAACTGGTAGCAAGCTCGATGTTTCTGTACCGTTCCAGATCGGAGCGAGCCTATGACCTTCCCTACTAGGAACGATCTCTTTCGAGCTGCTCGAGATGAGATCCTAACGCAGAACGCACTGCTCTCAGCTGACGCTGTCGAGCGCGACGGTACCGACGTCAACCTGCTCGTGGCTGCTGGCAGTGCGATGGCCGACAAGGTCATCGGCCAGCTGATCGTTGTCGCGGCAGGACTCTTCCTCGACTCCGCACAAGGGACTGCCCTCGACCGCCTCGTATTTGATCGCTATGGTCTGACTCGAAAGGCAGCTGCGCCTGGCCAGGTAAACCTCCAGTTCACGACTGCGACTCCAGCTCCGGCGTCCTTCACGATCCCTGTCGGTACCGTCATCGCGACCTCGGATGGCATCCAGTACTCGACCGTCGTGGCAGTGGGGATCTCGGCTGGCAGCTCAGGCCCTGTGTATGCGCAGGCGACTTCGTTGCTGTCTGGTTCGAACCAGCAGGTGAAGATCGGGACGCTGACGAACATCGTCTCGCAGATCACTGGTGCTCCGAACAATCTGATCGTCACGAACCTCTATGCATCGGCTGGCGCGGCTGATCGAGAGCAAGACTCGGCCTTGCGCAGCCGCGCTCAAGCATTCTGGACGACAGCTCAGCGTGGAACGCTTGCCGCGATCGAGACCGGCGCACTGACGGTGCCTGGCGTTGTGCGAGCAACCGCCCTCGAGGTCCTTGACGGAAACGCAAGGCCAGGACGATGGGTTCTGTTGATCATCGCCGACACCTTTACTCTAACGCTTGCGAGCTTGAACCAGACGACGCCTTCATACGCAGCGCAATCACAAGCCCTGGCGGTGTCGGTCTTCAACGCGCTCGACGAGTACCGGTGCGGCGGGATCTTCGTGCAGGTTGCTGTGGCGCAGGTGATCCTGCTTTCGATCTCGCTCTCGCTAACCTTCGCCGCTGGTGTGAACACGCTGGCAGTGGCGAATCAAGCTCAGGCTGTCGTGGCGGCGTACTGCAACGAGCTCAACCCAGGCCAGGCCTTCGTCCCGTCGGCTGCGATCCAGGCCTTGCAGCAGGTGGCAGGTCTTGTGATCACGGGCAATGAGATTGCAGTGCCAGCCGGCACAGTGCAGCCGACCACGCTTCAGGTCTTGCGGACGACTGCTGCTCTGATCAATGCCTCGTCGGGTGGTTTGCCGATCTCTCCATCCGTCAATCCAGACACGCTCATCGTGCTCCAATAGGAAGCCATGCCAGGACCCGTCTTCCAGAACATCTCACCGAGTCCTTCGTACTCCATCCTCCCGAACACACTGCTCTCGTTTCAGGTGGTGGACACAGGCTCGCCGATCGTGCTCGTGGTGCCCATCATCACGCTCGATCCGACCGTGGCAGGCGAACTCGTCTACGACTGGACACTCGGAGCCTTCACGCCAGCGTACATCGAAGAGTCCGAGATCCTCACGATCGCGAACGGCTACCAGTTCAACATGCTGCGTTTCAATGGCTGGCCAACACCTCCGACGCTTCGCTGCTGGGCTGTTGATGCCGCAGGGAATGTGACCGCCCTCTAATGCCGATCACCTGGCCACTCACGCCGCTTGTCATCACTCCACCTGGAGTGATCGAGGCTGGATCTCCGTACGCCCCGAACTCGCCTATCGATGTCGGCGTCCCGTACTACCACACGCAAGCGGACTTCCTCGCGGTGGCCGCAGCGGTGCTTCCTGACTGGTACCTCGAGCCTCTTCAGCAGTACGGGCAAGGCTACGAGCTGCTGCAAGCCTACGGCAAGCAGTTCGAGCTCGCGTCTCTTTCCGTTGGCCAGCTCGAGGTCCTTTCGGTGCTGCTCTACTCGAGTGGTGGACAGTACGCACTGGCCTCGGTGGAGTTTTACCGAACGAGCCTTGCATCTGGATCGTTCACGGTGAAGAGGGGCACACAGGTCCTGACCTCGCAGACCAACCGTGCGTACCAGACGATGGCCGACATCGCCTTCGGCCCCGATGACTGGTACATCGCGACGCTCGTGCAGTCCCTCGGCCAGGACTCGGACTACAACGTCAAAGGTCCGATCATCACCGCCGACGGGACCTTGCTACCTGGAGAGATCGACACTGTCGTCTTCCCTAACGAAGATCCTCCGTTTGCCGAGCCGAACCTCCAGGTTCGTCAGGTGGCAGATGCCTATGGCGGCACAGCTCCTGTGCTCGATCAGATCGGTGCCGACCGAGGCATTGCCCGGAACGCGAACGAGTCTGATGCGCACTACAAGCAGCGCTGCCTAGCTCTGCCAGATACGATCGTTCCGAATGCGTTGCAGCGTCATCTCGATGCGGTGTTCTACCCGCCGATGCTGCACTACGATCTTATCGAGACGTGGGAGAACCGTTACAACTCTTGCTGGAACGCACCAATCGGAGGACCGACGGATCCCATCTTCGGTACGCTCGTGGCACTGGCGTACAACGACTCGAGGACCGATCGATTCATTCCGCGTTGGATGGGCGAGCGGGATCACCGCAGCGCTTTTGTCCTCGTGGTGCCGACCTTCGCTTCGATCGCTGACCGAGGCATGTGCTGGAACGACCCAGCTCCGACGGCAACCACAACACGAGGGACGAGCTGCTGGAATGATCCTTCACTAGGGAGCCCCACAGACTTCCCTGGCGTGTGGAACGGCATGGACGATGCTGGCGAGAGCTCGCGCGCAACGTTCCTGCACTCGACCTACAACCTATTGCAGAGCATCAAGGGCGCTGGTGTGAACGTCTCTTTCATCCCAGCTGAAGCAACCGAGACCTTACCGGGCGCCCCCTATCCGTGAGATAACCTCGAGGTCCCAATGCCCGATCAACCGTACCAACGAACAATCCTGTACCCGCTAGAGAAGCCTCTAGCGGACGACGTCAACCAAGATTGGTCTCAGGATGATCGGTCTCTGCGCGAATCGCTCAAGCAGCTGTTCGGATCGCAGAACGGGTTCCTACGAGGAAGTCTCCAGGTTGTTCCGTCACTTCCTCTTGGGCTGAGCGTTGTCATCAACCCAGGCCTGGGCTTCTACACCAACGGAACGGACACACCATCGGCGATCGGTGGTGTCGTTGGCCTCAACGACTTGTCTGCGTACAAACCGATTGTGCTGTCGAACGGTCAAACGATCGCAGTGCCGGCTCCTCCTGGCTCGAACAGCCGAATCGATCTCATCGAGGTTGCGTACCAGCGGGTCACGGACAACTCCCAATCTCGTGAGTTTCTGAATCCCGTCACGAGCGCATTCTCGCCTGCGCTGGTACCGAAGACCCTCGACTTCAACGTTGACGGGACGCTCGCGTACTACTCCGCGACAGCAGTGCCGACGACAGCGCTCGCGTACAAGTCCGGTGTCGTCTCGGCAACTCCGACTCCGCCAGCGACCGATACCGGCTACATGCCTCTCTGCTACATCACGGTGGCATCCGGTGTCACAACGATCACGAGCGGAGACATCAGCGACCAGCGCCCGCTGATTACGCTCGGCGGCGTTGTCGGGATCATCCCAGGCACTCTCCTCAACGTTCAGTTCCTCACGGGCGGTGGCGGTACGTACACACCGACTCCTGGCGCTACCAAGGCGTGGGTCCGAGGCAACGCAGGCGGTGGTGGTGGTGGTGGCGTTGCTGGATCAACGATCTCAGCTGGTGCAGGTGGCGGCGGCGGTGAAGGACTTGACACGTGGATCACGAACGGATCACAGCTCACAGGCGGTGCATATACTAACGGCGCTGGCGGCAATGGTGGCTTCCTATCAGGGAACGGAAGCGCAGGCGGCAACTCGAGCCTCTTGATCAACGGCACAACACTCAACCTCGTTGGCGGTGCTGGTGGCCAAGGCATGGCATCAGCTGGTGGCTGCCAACAATCTATTCCAGGTTCGGGCGGCAGTGGTGGCTTCGCAGGTTTCAACCTGGATATCGCGGGCGATCCAGGTATCGGCGGACTCGTCGTCAATGTGATCCCAGGATCAGGTGGGTCTGGTGGTGGCACCACGATCCAAGGTGGTAACGGCGGCCGAAGCTATCTCGGTGCTGGTGGCAAGGGTGCCTTCGGTGGCACGGGTGGCGACGGCATCCGTGGCTACGGCGGTGGTGGCGGTGGTGCCTCGATCGAAAGCGGAAGCACTGGCTTCGATGGTGGTGATGGCTCTGGCGGCATCTGGGTGATCTTCGAGTACGCCTAATGACTCAAGCACTCATTCAGATCAACGGGACGACGGGCAGTAATGACAACCTGCCGATCAACACGCTCGTCCAATTGAACAACCTCGGGAACGGTGGCGAGGTCACGTGGCTGTGGGCACTGTTGGACAAACCAGCTGGCTCGCTAGCCACCCTCTCGGCGACCAACATCCAGAATCCAACCTTCACGCCTGACGTTGAAGGTACGTACCTGATTCAGGTGATCGTCAACGAGAGTCTGTCGAGCGAGGCTACCAACACAGCGATCGCTGGCATTCGTTACCTCAAGAGCTACCAGCGCGCGCCAGCTGGTGGTGAGGAGACACAAGACGGGATCGTGGGCTGGAAGACAGCCGTCAATGCCCAGCTGCAAGAGCTCGACAACGTCCAAGCAGGGCTCACACGTGTTGTCTGCCAGAGCTACTCCGGTGCTGCTGTTGGCGATGTCGTCATCTTCACCGGCACACAGGTGATCAAATCTGGCTTGCCTGGCCAAGAGAGAGTCCCTCTCATTGCGAAGGCACTCGCGACGACCGGCCAGGTGATGGGAATCATCGAGGCTGCTTGCAATGGTGGCAGCACCTCGAGCGCGCTTGTCTACGTTCGGATCTCTGGCTACGCATCGCCTTCGTTCTCTGGATCACCTTCGCTTGGAGCTACGGTCTACCTCGACCCGTCGACCTCGCAGCCGACACTCACTGCTCAAACAGTGACGCTTGGTCATGTGATCTACTCGTCGGGTGGCCAGTGGCAGTTCTTCATCGAAGGCCATGCGATTGCTGGCGGTGGTGGGGGCGGCACACAGGCCGTTGTCTTCAACGACTCGGTGCCGACCGCCAAAAGCAACATCGTCGAGAACCGAGCAGCCAACCAATCACCGATCGACAACACCAAGTCTCAGATCACCAACCTCGGCTCCCAGGACGGGACGATCAACCCGAGCGCGACCGGTGCAACCTCGACAGGCGCAACGATCGGTGGTGGTGATGACAACACGGCAGGACCGACCGGGTACGAGACGGTAGCTGGTGGTGGCGGCAACACAGCGCAAGGGCAGTACGCGACTGTGGGCGGTGGCCAGCTCAACGTTGCGAGCAACACAGGTGCAACCGTCAGTGGCGGTGCGCAGAACCAAGCGCAGTCCGCTTACTCGACGGTGCGAGGCGGATACTTCAACTACGCCAAAGGAAACTACGCCGAGGCTGGTGGTTATGAGGTCTCCGCGTCTGGCGTCGCCTCTCACGGCGAAGGATCTCAGACGACCGCGAGCGGCGACTACTCCCACGCCGAGGGCGACGGCACCACCGCTTCAGAGAACGCAGCCCACGCGGAAGGTACGGAGACGCACGCGTCGGCTGCGAACGCTCACGCCGAAGGTGCATCTACCAATGCGTCGGCAGCGAACGCTCACGCCGAGGGGATCTTTACCGGCGCCAGCGGTCCAAACTCCCACGCCGAAGGAGAGAACAGCCAGGCGCTAGCGGAGGCGTCTCACGCGAGCGGCTTCAACGCTGGCGCTTCTCAGTTTGGCCAGCGCGCGCACAGCTCTGGCACTGGCAGCACGGGACCTTATGGTACCGGGCAAACACAAGAGTCAGTCGTCACGATGTCCGGCATCACACCCGGCTCGGTCCCAGGCGAGAGCGTCATGCTTCAGTTCGGCGTCAGCGCCACGCTGGGCCTCGACACGCTCAACGACAACATGGGCTACATGATCGTCGTTACGGCCATCGCGCGCGGCAAGGTGAGCGGGACGTATTGCGCTCAGGGCTTCCGTCAGTCGTATGCGGTGCTGACCGACGGTGGCACGCCGACACTCGTGGCATCCGGTGCAGCGGAACAGATCGGAAGTGCCGCAGCTGCGAGCTGGACACTAGTTGCTTCTGTTGCAACAGGTCCATCTCAGTTCCTTCTCACGTTCACGACGGGGACCACAACTGCTCTCGTAGCTGTGACGGCTAAGGTTGAGCTAGTCGAGATCTACAATCCCAACTGAGGAACATGGCGACCTACCGAGTAGACTTCTGCACGCACCTCGCGCGAGCGATCCGCAAGGGCCAGAAGACCGTCACGTACAAGCCGCTGACACCTGATGAAGTGGCATTGCATACGAAGGCAATGCCTGTGCCGTGCCCATATGGCCAGGCGGGTGACACGCTGTGGGTACGCGAATCATGGGGGACCTTGCCGAATAAAACGATCGCGTTCGAGGCGGACTACGCCGGAGACGGTCAAGGTGCTGTCCTCAAGCTGCCAGTAGGGTTCATCCCAGGCAACGCATCGCTGACCCAACAGCAAGCGCGTTCGATCCTCACGGTCAAGAGCATCGACATCATCAACCTGCACACGATCACAGAAGCTGATGCGCAGGCTGCTGGGACGTTGCCGACACATCGTCGAACGAAGCATCTCGATGAATTCGTGGCGCAGTGGAACGCTGCCTACCCACGCTGGCCGTTCTCCTCGGGTCCACTCGTCTGGAAGATCGCATTCACGGTGAACGCGTGAGGTTGTCATGAAGAAAACGATCTACTTCTTGCTCGCAGCGCTCATCGCGATCTCAGCTTGCTCTGACCACAACAGCCTCGAGCACCGGATGGGAGCCGGCAATGGGACATTCACAGTCCCTGGCATCCTGATCGTCGAAGACACGATCTGGGTCAATCCGTCAGCTGGAGTGATCTCGACGCCTCCTTACATCGATGCCTACAACGGCAACCCGAATGGCATCGTCACGGCTCCAAAGGGATCATTCGTCATTGACTACACGACACCCGCGCTTTGGCAGAACGCGAGCGGCGGCAGTGCCTGGAACGCTGTCGGCGGTCCCGAAGCTGAGCCAGACTACGGACCTGGGATTGATGGTGCTCCAAACTTCGACGGCACAAGCACTGTCACGCTGCCGAACGGTACGAGCATTGTCCCGACGTCTGGCGTCTACGATCTTCCTCGCCACCTCTACACCAGCGGCGCGACGGTGGGCAGCAGCGCTGAGGTCAAGCTCAACGGCTTTGCCTGGTTCGACAACGGCTCGGGTGTCGACTACGGGAAGATCGACGACGACGGCTATGGCACGAGCGGGCGCAGTGCTGGCTGGTATGCAGGCACGAACGGCGAAGAGGTCAGCAGCACCAACATCCTAGGTGCTCCGTTTGGAGCTTCGTGTGCTGGTGGAGCTGGTGGAGTAGCTTCTCCAAGTCCACCTGGCTCGACGCCAGGCGGCACTGGTGCCAACGGCAGCTCGTTCTGTGGTGGTGGCGGTGGTGGCGCTGACGGTGCTGGTGATCAAGGTGGCAGCGCAACGGCTTCTGCCGTCAACAGCACAGGACCGTTCTACGACACCATGAAGCGTGGTGCTACGGGCGTGACCTTCAGCGCGGAGCTCACAGCTGGTGCAGGCGGCGGATGCGGATCGGTTGGCGCGTGTGGTGGCAGCCACTGCTCGTTCGGCGTCGGCGCCGGAGGTACGGGCGGTGGGTTTGCTGTCGTGCTCTGGCAATCGATCAATGGCACTGGCACCGTCTCGGCCAACGGTGGATCTGGCTCGGCTGGCTGTAGCTGTAGCAACCCATCTGCGAACGCATCCGGTGGCGGTGGTGGAGGCGCGGGCGGCTACTGCTATCTGCAAGTCGGGCATCGATACGCCGCGATCTCGTGCGCCGCGAACGGTGGATCAGGTGGTGCTGGTGGAGCTGGCGGATGTGTTCCCGGAGGTCCAGGCGGCAACGGTGGATCCGGCTACGCGAAGACCCTTAGCCAGGATGGCTCGTAACGATGTACATCGAGATCATCGGCCGATGGATTGACGGGCCTGTCCTCTCGTCAGAGCAGACAGGTGCTCTCGCGGGCTCGATCCGCGTTCCGCAGCCCATCGAGTGGCCTCGTGGCGAGGACGGTGTCATCTCGGTGCGTGTGACCGACGAGGACGATCAGCCTTTGAACCTCAACCTACCTACTGACACGATCACGATGTACGTAGGATGGGACTTCAGATCGGGCGCGAGGCTGACTGTCGTTGGGACTGCCGGCGAGGATCCAGGCCAGTACCTCTTCCTCATGCCATCGAACTCAACGATCGACCTGTCAGGACCTCTCGTCTACGACGTGCGTGCCGTCTTCGGTGGTCTTCAGCAGCAGGTATGCCCACCTGCATACTTCACCGCGACTCCTGAAGTCATGTCATTGTAGAGCTCGAGGCCTCGAGGCCTTCAGGTTGTAGCCATGCCCCGAGACGATGACGACTTTCACAGCGAGACACCCACTGGCGTTCGCGAATTCCGCTTCATGCAGGCGCAGATTCAGCGACTCGAGCGGCGGGACTCGTATATGTTCGGCATCGATGACGATGACGGCATGTGGCAGAAACATAAGAAGGAGCACGAGGAAATGCGATCAGACGTGAACACGCTCATGGTGTTTCGCGCGAAGGCACTCCTACTCATCACCTTGGGCGGAACGCTCCTAGGTGCCATCGTCGGCATCGTGGCGATCTTGATAGAGCACGCTCTCAAGTAGCACCTAGGCCTTGCGCCTGATCTTGGGCTGTGCTTGCATCTCGGCATGTCCAAGCTCAAGGCACTATTCGAGTCCCAGCCGTTCGATCTGGCGCTACTCACAGCTATCGCAGCTGGTGCAGCGGTCTGGGGGTACAACGTCCCTGTCGCGACTGTGATGGCCTTCCTCACGCCGATCATGGTTGCGATTGGTGCCACAGGCTGGACCCAAGGTAAGCAGACCGAGCAGGACACTGCGATCAAGCTCCACCTTCTCGAAAAGGGTGTTGCTCCAGAGCAGATCAACGCGATGGTGAAGACCATCAAGACCGCACCAGCGACACCCGTTGCAGTCGCGAGGAACCCACAGAGCGGCTTCTTCAAGCTCGGTGCAGCGCTCGCGATCGTCGGCGTGACGACAACGGCGACCATCGGTGCAGCTGTCATGGCCGACGGATGTGGTGCCGCACCACCGCCGATCGTTACCGACGTCATCGACTGCGTGAAGGCCGAAGGTGTTGTGATCACCGACGGCTACTCGCTGACCCAGGTCATCAACGCAGTGTACGGAGCGATCGCAGGCATCGTGGCTGGAGGTCTTCCTGCTGCACTCGCAGTGCTCTCGAGCATCGCAACGCAATGGGGTCCTGATCTCGTTGCGTGCATCATCGACGACTACCCGTCTGGCAGTGGAAGCGGATCAGGTTCTGGCTCGGGCTCAGGTAGTGCTCCTGCTCCTGCAAGCATGAAGCTCGTCGTACTCGACCCTGCCATCAAGGCGCAGCTGCTTCAGCAGTTTGCTCCCGGTAAGAAGTTCAACCACGGCAAGGTCAAGTAAGGAGAACGATCATGCTCAAGACCGTCCACTCTCCATTCCACGGACGCACCGTCAAGTTCGGGCGTAAGCGTCCTATCGCGATCGGTCCCCACTTCCGTCTGCGCAACTACCTACGCGCGACGATCCCGCCTCCGCCAGCAACCGCCGACTACAGCGCAGCAGCGCTGAGTGTTCTCCAGAACATCTACGGCAACGACACGCTCGGCGATTGCGTGATCGCAGGTGGCTACCACGTGACCGGTGTCGAGACTGGAAACGCTGGCGACTTGTTCACGGCAACGCAGGCGCAGATCATTGCCGACTACGGGAAGATCGGCGGGTACATCCCTGGCGATGCATCCACGGACAACGGTTGCGATGAACCGACTGCGCTCAACTACTGGACGCAAGTGGGCTTCGCGAACGGGACCAAGCTCCTCGGATGGCTCGCTGTCGACGGAACGAACCAGCAAGAGCTGATGCAAGCGCTCTACTTGTTCGAGAACCTGTACTTCGGCATCGAGCTCCCCGATGCGTGGGTCAATCCATTCCCGAGCGGACCGGGCTACACCTGGGACGTTGCTGGTGCGCCTGACCCGAACAACGGGCACTGCGTGATCGGGTACAAGTACAACTCGAGCGGCATCGGCATCGACTCGTGGGGTCTCGTCGACCAGCAGGGCAACGGCGGGCTTCTGACCTTCGCGGCGATCGCGCAGTACTGCATTCAGAGTGCAGGCGGTGCGGTCTACGTGCTGCTCTCGCCTGATCAGCTGGCGAAGGGACAGGCGAAGTGCCCGAACGGTGTTGCATGGGCGGACCTCATCACGGACTTCGATTCGATGGGAGGTAGCGTGCCTGCGCCCGCACCATCGCCGGCTCCGAGCCCAGGTCCTTCGCCAAGCCCAACGCCCGCAGGACCTCCGACGCTGGCTCAGGCTCAGGCTGCGGCGACCGCAGGCATCAACCAAGGCGGTCCGCTGATGACGAAGCACGGCGCGGCAAAGCTCGCCGCTGCTGGTCTCGCGACGCTGCAAGGCTGGCCGAGCTAAGCTCGGGCAGTGCCCGACGAACCGCCGAAGGAGTACGTCCACATCGTCATCGGCGGTGGCATCGTGTTGGCTGCGTACAAGAGCTACGCAGCCGACTCGGCCGAGATGCACAAGCTCTGTATCACCGGAGCGATCGTCCACTCGGTGCCTCTCCTCGAGCGCGTCCCGCCTGAGATCCTCGAGGACCAGCTCACCGAGTACGAGAGCACGGCCGACGATGACACACCCGTCGAGCAACGCCGGGACACCGTCGAGATGAAGCCCTTCGACCTCTCAGATCTTGACGACCAAACGACGCCGCCGAAGAAGTAGACTCGGAGCATGGTCGTAAAGAAGGGCAGCCAATGGCAGGTCAAGTCTTCCAAGGGGAAGCCTCTCGGCAAGCCGCACGCAACGAAGGCCGACGCGGTGGCTCACCTCCGCGCGATCGAGTATTTCAAGCGCCACCCTAAGAAGTGATCACAGCTTCTTGTAGCTCTTGGGACACGGACGCGCATCCGTTGGCTTGGCGAAATGCACCTTCACCTCGTCGTGTTCGGTGAGCACGATGATGGTGTGGCAGACCGGGCACGTGCGTCCCGTGGCCTGCTCTTGCGAGGCTGCGCGAGCAACCTCGGCCCATGGGTCCTCGGGCTGAGTTTCTGGCTGCGGTTCTGTCGGAGGTTTGGGCGGTGTCCTGTCAGCCAGGATGAGAGTGTTCGGTGGTGGAACGAAAACCATCGTGGTGCTTCCTGCGTTCGGTAGAACGCAAATGGCGAAGCCTGGGAGTAAATCAGTTTCCGCGTAGTTACGCAACGAGCGCGAGGTCCACCTTCACGCGGTGTGCGAGGAGCATCAGCACCTCATCGAGCTCGACGGTGACGAGCACGTTCGATGGCGCTTGCGCGAAGCCCAGCAACGACGTCAGGTGCAAGAGGCCCGTTGACAGCCAGATCGTTCGTGACGCTGTCTTTCGCCAGCACACGATCGGCGTGCGGTCTCGGCCCATGCGGATGCGATTGATGTCCGCATCGCGTTGCGCCTGCGCGTACTTCTTCGCCGGGTCTGGGACGTTCGCGTGCTCGCACTCGACCCACAACCGGGTCAGCCAGTCGGGGACGTTGGGACCCTCGATGATGAGGTCCGACTCGAACGCACGCTCGGCTTGTGACGAGCGACGCACGGTGAGCTGTTGGAGCATCGGGAAGGCTGCGAGGAACCTATCGCGAACGACGAGCTCCGCTTCGCAGCCCTTACGCCGCGACCGGAGACCCATCGCGCTCCATCCTCGCAGACGTCTCGCGGTGCGAGATCTCCGCCATGGCGATGACAGCATCGAGGCTCAAGCCAGTCTCAGCGCACAGCTTGCCGAGGGCGATGGCCAGCGCGCAGGACGCCGCATCATCGCCGAGCTGCTTGCACAGCGCAGTCGTAGCCTTGTCGGCTGCTTCGATGATGGTGGTGTTCTTCGACATTGGGATACCCAGCTTTGCTAGCAACCTAGCACGCAACGATCTGTCTAGCAAGGTTCGCATTCGAAAGTGATCCTTCAGGTGACGGGACGGAAACGAAAAAAGCCCGCTAAGGGATCCCTAGCGGGCCTTACGAAAAAAAGAGGGGGCGAAGCAAGGCGACGAAAGGCGACCGAACATCGCCTTGCTCCGTACCAGCCACCACGCTGGCGCCCCCAGAAACGTTCATCGGCTGTGTTGCCACAACCGATAGAGCCTAGCATCAAGGCGAGCTTTCCTGCGAACGAGATGCACGGCTTGATAGACGCGACGCCCGGTCTCTTTGATGACCTCCCCGGACGGTCGATCATGAACGAGGACCTCGATAGCGAGATCACCATCCTTCGTGCGCTTGGCAATCTTGCGCACGCGAGCTCGCACTCGCATCCGCCACTCGTACTCCTCTAGCAGCGAACGAGGATCCGCGACCTCGCCGTGCTTGGCCTCATCGAGCGACACAGCTTGAGTGCCAGCAATGTTCTTCTGCGGGTCCGCGAGGCCTCCGGTAACGGGGCTCGACTGCGACCAGAGGTAGTCTCGAACGCGTAGCGTGGCTGCGCGCGAGGCGTAGCCAGCGAACGGAACGCCGACCTCGGGGTCCCAAGTCCTGCGGGCCTTCAGGATGGCGATGCTGGCCTCCGAGGTCATGTCCTCGATGTCGGCCCACCAACAGCGGGCAGCGTAGCGACGAGCTACACCTCGAGCGATGCGCAGGACCTCATCGGCATCGATGGGCTCCTCGTGCTCCTTCATGTCACGTCCTCCACCCTGGTCTCCTTCGTAGGCAAGGTCCAATCGAGCGGGTCATCGGCGGTGGCATCGAAGACGATGCGCACTCCATTGGTGATCACGAGCCCACGGATGACGCGACTGATCGGGTAATGCTTGACCAAGCCCATGTTCAACCGACGGACCCAGCACTCGATATGCCAGCAGTGCTCGTCGTTCTTGCACGGGATCCTATCGCCGCAGAGCTCGCACTTCTCGACGCCGCCACGCTTGCGCTTCCAAAGGTGCTCGGTGTTCGAGCATCGATGACGCTTGCGCGTGACGAGCTTCGTTAGGTCTCGAACATCTTCGAGGCCTGTCTCCATCGGTGTTGCCTTTCGGTGGTGGTGAAAAAAGCTTCGTACTAAGTGAGGATAGGAAAGTCAACCGCTTTCGATCGCGATCACACCTCGCGCGGAATCTCTTCCGCCATGACGAGCGCCTGCATCGCGTTGCGAGCAAAGTCGTCTGCATGGCGCTCGACCTCGTGATCGCTCAGGTGCTTCAGCAGGTTCTTCAGCTTGGTCTTCATCTGGATCGTCAGCGAGCGCCGCACGATGGCGACGCGCTCCTCGAGCGTAAGGTTGTTCATGGCGTCTTATCTAGCACGCGCAGGATTTCCCACGCTGCTTCCTCCTGACGCTCCTGTGCTCCGTAGCCGAAGCCTTTGGATGCGAGGTAGTCGACCAGCGCAAGCCACCGTCGATTGCGACGGTTGTTCCGCAGGCCACGCTCCTCGCTGATCCACTTCCCGCTGACCCACGTCTTGCCGATGAGTGGCATGACTAGGCCTCCGGCTCACGGTCAACCGAAGCGGCAAGCGGACCCTCGGCGAGCACATCTTCAATCTCCTCCTCCGTAAGGAGTCCTAGCTCGCGGATGCGTTCCTCAACCTGATCGGCCGTGCGGTTCACGCGACGCACCAGCCACCGAGCAGCAGCTTTGAGGTCTGCACCATGTCCAAAAGCAAGTCGAGTAGCGCCGACCGACTCATCGACGGCGAACATCGAGACCTTCTCTTTGGTCACTTCGATGATGATCTTCACGATGCCGCTGCCTCATCAGCCAGAGCTTCCGCCGCCAAGCGAGCCGCAGCGACATCGACATCGAGCTTCTCGATGAGGGTGCGCAGCTTCTCGATGCGCGTGCCTAACAGCTCCTCGTACTGCGAGACCTTCGAGAGGAGCTGGCGCGAGCTCTCAGCTCGGTTGTCGAGACCTCGGATTCCCAGGTCTCCGCCGATGACCTCTTGCGAGAGCTTCTCGGCTGCGTCCTCCACCTCGGTGGTGAGCGAGTCCAGGATGGCGCGAGCACCATCGGCGGTCAGGCGAACCGTGGGGACCGTGTACACGGTGCACTTCGGAGCGACGATGGCAAGCACCTCGATGAACTGCCGCCACTCCTTCATGCGCTGTGGCGGGACGTAGTAGATGCCTCCGGTGCGGCGCAGGCCGATGCCTCCGAAGCGCTCTACGGCGGTGAGCAGCCAGTGCGAGAGGTCGTTCGTATCGAGGACGTCCAGCGCGTGCGCGTAGGCCTCGCGAACCTGATGCGCTTCCTCATCGGTGCTGTTCTCGAGCACAGCGCGGCCGACCTTGTCGATGAACACCGTCGGCCCTTCCCAATGGCGAAGCTTCTCGCGACTGACATCGAGCTCCTCCTCGATGACGGCCCACTTCCCCTTGCGGATGGACCGCACGATGCGACGCTTGCCACGGAGGCAACCGACGGCGCGACCGAGCGCGGTCTCAGGCTCCACAAGCCGAGGATGGTGCTCGATGCCTCGGGCCTTCATCTCGCGCAGCAAGGCATCGCGCTCAGCTTCGCCAGCGAGGCTCCACCACGTGGTGGCACCAGCGGCATCCGCAGCATCGTCGGTGACGACGACGAACTGACGATCAATCGATTGCATGTTCTTCATGACGGTCTCCTTTGTTGTGGTGGTGAGCTTGCTCTAGGGAGTGTCGGTCGCACCCAAATGTAGACGTGGGCACTCGGGGAACCCACTACGACCGGCACTCCTTACAACGAGATCATTCGACGGTGGAGATGATGAGCATGCGAGCGCCGTACTCGAGACGGCAGCGCTCGCAGGTGATGACGGACAGCTTCAGCTGGACCCCAGGCAAAGGCCTTGTGTACTTGTGCACGGTGGACTTGCCGCACAACGTGTTCGTCTTGTAGACGATTCGAAGGAGATCACGACCAATTGTGCCAGCACGATCAGACCTCTTGGTCTCTGCATCGAGGACGTGCGTCCAGCCTGGCGCGAGCTCGACGAGTAAGTACTGAGGCCCCGAGTACTCGGTGTCGTAGCTCACGCCGCTTCCTCGACCTCAATCCTGTCTCCGTACTCCGTGGTCGGGGGCGTGCTCGCGCCGATGAGAAGCCAGATGACTCGCATCCCCTTCGGAGGCTGTGGCGGAACGAGGATGGCACCGTCGGTGGCGAACACGGCCAGCTGAGGCCTGTCACGCATCTTGGCAAGGTGCTCGAACGCGGGCACGAATGAGGACCCACCTCCACCCTTGACGAGCTTCGCAAGCTCGGCGGGGTTCGTGACCTTGCCGACAGCGTGCACCGCGTAGTCGCAGCTCATGAAGGTGATCTCGGCACCAGTGGCCTTCAGCACCCCGGTTGCCTCCGCGATGCCAGCAGCGAGCTGGTCCTGCCCCATCGAGCCGGACGTGTCGAGCACGAACGCCACGCGAGGCACAGGCCTCACGAACGCGGGCACGATGGGGCGACCTGGACCAAAGCCGATGCCGCCCTGGCGACGCGAGATGCGCGAGTACGAGTAGTCGACCGCGCCCGGACGGAACGCGACCGCCTGCCGCACCACGCGACCGAGGATGGTCTGCCATGGCACCTTCGGTGGCTTCGTGACCTCATCGGCCCAACGGTCGATGCCAAGCGGAAGGTCTCCGCGACCCTTGGACTGCACGTGCTGCTTGACGGCTTCAGCAACGCGCTGGCGAAGCTGTTGGAGCTCGCTCTCCGAACGTGCCCCGGTCTCGGGACCGTCGGGCTCGTTCTCCATCGGGTTGCCTGCACCGCTGCCACACTGGCCGGACTTCCACGCGTTCGGGTCCTTTTGGAGCTCATCGATGATCTCTTTGATTTGCTCCTCGGCCTTCTTGTACAGCAGCGCGTAGTACTCCTCAGTCGAGAGGTTCTTCGGGAAACCGAACAGCTCCGGGAACATTCCTCCCTTGGGGAACATCAGCTGCATGTTCCGACCCTGATCGTTGATGAAGATGTCTCCAGCAACGTTGTACAGGTACGGGTTCTTATCGCCCCGACGGTTGTGGTGGTCGAGGACCTTGTGCATCACCTCATGCCAGTACAGCGCACCCATCTCCTCTTGCGTGCGCTGCGCAATCCACTCCGGGTCATAGACCAGGAGCATGTGCTTCGTGATGCCGATCGTCCCGAGCCCAGGCACCGCGTATGGGACGAGCGCCTGGATCAGCGCTCGGAAGTAGGGCGCTTTCTTGGACGCGATGAGGCGTCCAGCAGCGAGCAGATCGAAAACACTCATCGCCATGGCAGCCTCACTTTCCGTCGACAGCGTTGATCATGGGCAGCAAGCGCCTCATGAGTTTCTTCGAGTCGTCCGTGGCATCGTGCATGGTGGTCTTCGAGATGGCCTTTGCCGGACCCCAGCACAGGTCGATGGCACCGACCATGGTCTCACCCACGAGATCGATCAGCGCGGTGAAGCGCTTCATCGTCTTGGGGTCCTTCTTCGCCTTGGCATGACCGCCAGCCTCGGCGATGTTGGTCACGACGATGGACGTCGTGGAGCTGAGGACCGCGTACGTGCGATCGAGGCGCTTGAAGTCCGGCTTGAAAGCAACCTTGCCATCGAGCACATCGACGGGGTCCGGCAGGTCTGCCTTCGCACGGTACTCGGTGAGCTCGCCGATGACGCCCGAGCCAACGAACGCCGCAGCGAACATATCGCCGTCGTGCTCGCCGAGTCCATGCACCTGCGCGCTCGCCATCGCACGGCAGGCGTTCTCCCAGCTGCGCGGCGACGGCCAGGCCTTGCTCGCATCGGGGCTGCCAGCGGCCGGCTGCTTGTGGAGCACGGCGGGGTTCGCGCGGATGAAGCCAGCGACGAGGCCTCGCACCTTCGACCAAGCGGGGCTCCAGTTTGCGAGCACGCGCTTCTCGACGACGTCAGAGGCCTCCTTGACGTGCGCACCCTCGTCGACCGAGGACATCAGCCACTCGGTCCACTCGGTCTCGTTGGGCATCTCCCATGGGATGTGACCAAGGCGATTCGACAGCGGCGGGGCAAGGTCCCAACCGCCAGCCGCATCCTGCACATCGTTGGCAGCACCAACGCAGCGAACGCGAGCTGGCATCTGAGCACCGCCGATACGCTTGTCGAGGATGAGACCAAGCATCGGCGCCTGGATTGCGGGCGGTGCGAGATTGAACTCGTCCACGAAAACGATCCCGCCGCAGGCCTTGGTGAACCGCTCCGTCCAGCGGGGCGCGGGATAACTGATGTACCCTTCGGCATCGGGCATCGGCGTGACACCGAAGGCACCTTCACCGCGCTCGCCGGGCGAGAGGACCTCGCACGGGAAATCGTAGTCCGCAGCGACGGACTTGATCTGCGTCGTCTTGCCACCTCCGGGCTTTCCCCAGAACAGCACCGGCAGACCCCAGCCTGCTCGGGTCGGTGTGAAGATGGCAGCACGTAGCAGCTTCGTAGCGTTCAGCATGGACATGATCGTGTCTCCTTCCTAGGTGGTGGTTCAGTCGTCCTTCGTGCCAGCGATGAGGCGGGCACACCATTCTTCGATCTCGATGACATCGTAGCGACGCATACCATCGCGGTGGTACAGACGGTACTCACCATCGACGGGACCCCAGAGGAACGCGTTCGCACCGTACTTGCCGGCGAGCTCGCGAGCATTCTCAGAGGTAGCATCGTAGACCGCGCACAGCGCGTTGTCGGTGTCGTAGTTCATCTCGTAGCCGACCACGAAGGTGAACGGGCTGTACTTCGCATTCGGCTCCTCGGGATCACGCCAAGGATACTTGACGTGGAACGGACGGAAGAGATTCCAGCGCGATCGATCCTTGTAGATGGCATCTCCGAACGAGGAGATCTTTGCGCTGATGTCCGCGTTCTCGCGGACGAGCTCGACCGCGTCCTTCCAGTCCGTGCAGGACCCACGGAGGACGATGACGCCCTTCAGGCCATCGCGCACGTCGTCGTTCGTGGTGTTCGCGACGTACGCGATGAAGCGATCGCCCAGAAACTTGCGACCGCTCTTGAGAACGATCGGGCGTTCGATGAGCAACCGCCAGCACCACTCGTCCGCGCCAGCGTACTTCAGCTTCGTGAAGATGATCGTTCGGTCGTCAAACTTCTCGAACCAAACGTTCCCCGACCATGGGGAATCGATGCGCTGCTCGAAGGTGCCTAGCTCCTCGAGCCTCTTGTTCTGACCGTAGCGACCCATGGCCTTTCTCCTCGTGGTGGTGGTAGCTCAGTGGCCATCGAGTGCAGGCGCGACCTGCACGGACACCTCGATAGTGTCTTCACGATGGCGTAGGGAATTCCTACGCGTCCGCGTCGAGGGTGACGTGCCCACGCGGGATGATGATCTTGCCACCATCGCCCGGCAGCATGAGGACCACCTTGTTCCCACGGACCTCGAGCAACTTGATGCCCGACAGCTGGTCGTCCTCGAGGATCCCCTTGTAGGTCTCCAGCTGCTTCTCGGTGATCCTGAGCAGCGAGCCGGGCGCCAGCTCGGCACCGCCGCTCTTGCGGGCGTGCGGGACGCGCGCCTTGTAGCTGTCGGGCAGCTTTGCGAGCGCATCGGCCGCTGCCTTCATCGAGTCGATGGCGGCCGACAGCTGCTTGCGGATGCCGACAAGCTCGTCCCCAGGCCAGTCCTCGATCACGCCAGCGCGGCGCGCGGTCTTGTTCACGATGTTGGCGATGAGCACCGCCTCGCGCTTAGGCGCGGGCAGGCGCTGCGTCTTGAGCCAGTTACGGGACTTGGCACCGTTCGGCTCGCCATCGTCCTCGTCTTCGAGATCGCCTTCGGCATCATCGACCTCGTCCTCGAGATCGTCGACCGGGTCAGGAGCTGGGGCTGCCTTGGCAGCGGGCTTCGTGGGGGGCTGTGCAGGTGCGGGGTTCTTCTTGGTCGCCATTGTCGTTCTTCTTTCGTTGGTTGATCCGGGCAGGTGCCCGAGGAGCCCAGCATGATCGCGCATGCGGGGTTCCTCGGATACCCTCCGAGCGGAGGGAAGGAGAGCTTACACGGTAGGGATGACAGTGGTCCCCGACGCGGTGGTGATAGTCAACCCCGCATAGTGGACTTTCAGTAGCTGCCAGAGGGACTTGCGCTCGCCGGCCGGTACGAAGGTGGCCTTCGCCTCGCGCAGCCAGCGACGGCCAGGGATGTTGCGGAACGCGGCCACCGCAGACGGGCGGTACGGCGCACGCACGAGATACCCCGTCACGGCGGGGAAGGTCCGCCAGCGGCCGACGAACGGGGGCAGCACGTGCTCCTCGATGACGACGCCATCGCCCTTCGGTGCGTCCTTGCCCCGGTACTCGATCCGGTCGGGCAGCTTCTTGAAACCCATCACGCGCAGCGCCGCGCAACCGTCCGCACGGAGCTGCTCGTCCTCGCGGTGCACCGCGATCTGGTGAATGATGCGATTCGCCGCGACGCGCGCGTCCTCGCCGAGTGCAGCGAGCTCCTCATCGTACCCATGGCGCTGGCGGCAGATGGGGCCGATGGCGACCTCGACGGAGAACGCGTCCAGCAACGGACGGTTGCAGATCGCGCAGTGCGTGGCGAGCATGGTGGTGGCAGGGGCAGCTTCGTAGCTCATTGGTGGTCTCCTTCGTGGTGGTGGGGAAGGTGTTACGACTCGACGACCTTGACGGTGAAGCCAGCGGCGATCAACGCGCTCGTGGTCCGGTAGGTGTTCCACGGCACGGTGAACTCGCCGACTGCCGGCCGCACTAGATCGTTGACGGAGTCAAAGGCCTGCGCAGCCCGCGAAGCGAAACGCGGATTCGCGACGGTGACGATCGTGCCGCCCTCGTCCGACTCGGTGACGAACACGATCGGCTTGTTCTTGGTCTTCATGGTGGTCTCCTTCGTGATGGTGGAGCTGCATACGCCTCGGGGGCGTTTCGGCCTTCCGGCCTCATCAGTGCAGCAGGTCAGACTTCTTCGTCGATTTCGACATCGAAGCCAAGCGCCTTCAGGCCTTCGGCGAGCACCAGGCGGATGGCCTGGCCTTCCTTCTCGAAGTCGTTGGCGCGCATGATCTTGGCCATGCACACCTCGAAAGCGACCGGCGCGTTGCACTGAAACTTCCGCGTACCCTTGACGGTGCGGTGCGAGGCGTCCGGGCCGTACTGCGGCTCGGCGCGCAGCGAGCCGGCGAGGACCTTGTCAACGTCCGAGCCCTCGGCCAGGACCATCTCGAGGCCAGCGTCGGTGAGGGTGAGAAACTTGTTGGTGTTGTGCGACATGGTGGTTTGCCTTTCGTGTGATGTGGTGGTGGAGATCGTTAACTGCATACGTCCTACAACGTTTCGCCCTTCCGGGCTCATCAGTGCAGTAGTGAGCCTCGATCCGTGTAGCTGGCGACAGTGGCGAGTACTAGGCCCCACGATGGTGGCGTACCGTTCGGCGTTGCCGCGTAGCGATCGAGGTATTCAGCTTTCAGAGATCATCGTCCCCCCTGCCCCGCCCGCCCCGCCTCCCCTTCCCCTTTCCGCCGACCCAAGAACAGCATCACCCATCCACATTTTTTGCCAACACCCAAAAGATAAAAAAGATCACCTATAAAATCGCAGAGTTATGAAATAGTTGCGAATGTTCCAGCGCGTCATCTTTCGAGATCCTAGGTCCTGGGGTAGGGTTGGCAACCGTGCAACTCATCCCCATCTCGCTGGATTCCTTGGACAACGCCCCGCTCAACGCGAACCGGATGTCCCCAACGAAATACCTGCAACTGATCGAAAGCATCAAAAGGATCGGGTTTTCCGTTCCGATCACAGTGCGGGCCAAAGGAGATCGCTACGAGATCATCGATGGACATCATCGAGCGAAGGCCGTCCGAGAGATCGGTGCAACACAAACTATTCCTGCGATCGTGCTCGGAGCGAACGAAGACCCGCGTCTCGTAGCGCTAGCCTTGAATCGTCTCCGAGGAGAAACGGACCTCTCGATCGCGAGCGAGCTGCTGGCGAACCTCATCGATGACGGCTTCCACTACGATGACCTTCAGATCGCGGGATTCTCCGAGCTCGAGCTTCAGGAGCTTGTGCACTCGCTCAAGCAGATCGATCCTGACCTCGAGGACCTTGACGGTGCCGAGATGCCGGAGGAGATCGGCACGCCCGTAGCTCGTCCGTTCCTCCTCGAGCTGACGTTCAGGAATCGCGAGGATCTCGCCGAAGCGAAGCGGGCGCTGCGCAAGGCCTGTGGTAAAGGTGGAGATCTTGCCGACGGGCTTCTTCGTCTGACTCGAGGATGACCGTCGGAATCTCCGACGAGGAAGGCAAGACCATGCCTGCAATGGACACGCGCGACTGGCGACGAGCAGGCTACCTGCCGATCGGAGACGCTGCTCGTGCGATCGGCCTACGCATCCAGACGCTGCATCATCAGATCAACAAAGGGCGCATCCCGTTCAAGCTTCAAGGGCGATACCACTTCGTGAAGCTCGGCGGGATCATCCGATGGATTCGTGAGCACTACACTGACGAGGCAATCGCAGCGAAGCACGTTGCAGCGCTGCGCGAGGCCATCAAGCTCCGACATGACGTCGGCGCGCAAAGGGACCGATGATCATAGAAGTGACGAACATGCTGTGCAGGTTGCTCGGTGCGAGCGATGAGGAGACTGCTTGGCTGCACCAGTACCTCAGCTTCGAGACGACGAGCTACAGCGCCGGCACCAAGCGCGTGACGATGCTCAAGCACAACGGATCATTCCCAGGTGGCCTCCTGGCATTGGTCCGCGATGCTGCATCGCGTGATGGGGTCAAGATCGAGGAGCTCGACAAGCGAATCTCGGCCATCAAGCCCGACGCGAACGCAGACCTCGCATGGCTACGCGACTACCAGCTTGAGGCTGTCGAGGCCTGCGTTCGTGAGCGCCGAGGGATCGTGCGCTCCCCGACGGGCTCGGGCAAAGGAGAGATGATCGTCGGGCTGGTGAAGCGCCTGCCAGGACGATGGTTGTTCCTGGTCCACCGCGAGACGCTGATCGATCAGCAAGGGAAGAAGTACAAGCTGCGGACGGGCAAGCAGGCGAACGTTCTATCGAGGACCTCGCCGGCAGAGTGGAAGCTCGAGCCGGGTCTCAACATGATGACCTTGCAGTCCCTGGCGAGCGGGATCCGCCACGACAAGGACGGTGTCGATGCTGCGCTGAAGAAGCTCGATGGTCTCGTGGTGGACGAGTGCCACGTGGCGCCGGCAGACGTCTACTACAACGCGATCGAGCGGTGCCCAGCTGGCTACCGATTCGGCTTCTCGGGCACGCCGCTCGATCGGACCGACAACCGCAGTCTCATGGCGATAGCCGCACTCGGCAAGGTGATCTACAGCATCAAGGCCAAGACTCTGATCGAGGCTGGCGTACTGGCGATGCCACACATCACCATGATCAAGGTGACCCAGAGGCCTCCAGAGATGGCATCCCGATCGGGGTTCACGTCGCCATGGAGGCGCAAGGCCGAAGGATCGAAACGGTTCAAAGAGGTCTACGACGCCATGATCGTGGACGGTGCCGAGCGTAACAAGGCCATCATCGAGCTCGCGATGTCCGTGGCCAAGCCCTGCATGGTCTTCGTCAAGCTTGTCGACCACGGCAAGATGCTGCACCGATCGTTCGAGATGGCAGGCCTCAACTCCGAGTTCGTTTGGGGCAACACCAAGGCTGAGACCAGGCTCGCAGCGATCGAGCGGCTAGAGCGACGCGACTCCGATGTGATGGTGGCATCGGTGGTCTTCCAAGAGGGTGTCGACATTCCCTCTTTGCAGTCGGTGATCATCGCCTCGGGTGGCAAGTCCGTCATAGCAACTCTACAGCGGATCGGCCGAGGCATGAGGACCGACAACGGACGCAAGGCTTCGTTCGAGGTCTACGACATTCTCGATCGAGGCTCACCGATGCTAGAGCGACACAGCCGAACGAGGATGAACGCTTACGTGCGCGAGGGCTACGAGACAGTGATCAGATCGGATGATGGGTCTCGCACGACTGCGTTCAAGCCGAAGCTGAAGACCAGGCGCGAGGCTCGCGAGGGAATGCTCTAGACCTCGAAGGATGGCCTGCAATGCCTTCGTGCGATGTGAGGCCTCATGGCCAGACCCTACTAATGGTGTGGTCGAAAAAATCGCGACCCTAGAACCGCAAGGCTCTTGTTCAGTACCCGTCCGTTATGGCAGATCTGCAAACCCACCATGCTAGCCGACCAACCTGCTGACGGCCTGACCGAGCCGGCAGCGGGTGACCTCCGGCTCTTGCCACCGAGCGCGCTCGCGCTGTGGAAGGTGCTCGTGCGTGAGCGCGACCGATGCGCGAGCGCTGGTGACTGGTTCAAGGCTGACCTTCGAGTGCTCGCAAGCCGCGCTCGCCTGGGGTCCTACTCGACTGCCGTGCGAGCTCTTGCTTCGCTACGTAACGCAGGCCTCGTGCCGACCGAAAGGCACATCGTCATGCGGCGCATCGGTGGCGACTACCGGCGATCACAGGAACGCAACTGGTACTTCGTCGCCGGATCGTACTCACGCCGAAGTGGCATCGACAAGATCCGCTTCCCTCGAGAAGCTTGGGAGGACTTCGTGCAGCAGTGCCGCGCCGGCATCCGGCGCGACCTGATCAGGATCAAAGGACTCGCTCCGAGGCTGTACGAAGAGACCAACTGGCGGCCGGAATGGTCGTTAGAGATCCGCCATGGTTTGTTCATTAGATCCCTATCTTTAAGTGCCAAGTCTGCTCTCTGTATATCTCCTAAGAAGGAGATAGGATCTTCTTTCAGTACTTCGTACTTGAAAGAAGATGTCCGCTTCGCGGATTTCTCTTCACCTCCCCCAGAGGATCTCGCTGCTAGCGATGCATGGTGTGACCTAGTCGAGTCCAAACCACCACCTCGGCCTATCCTGATCCCAAAGCCAGGTCCTTGTCCGTGGAAGCCCATCGACAAACCTCTCCCACCTCAACACCCCGTCTTCGTCGTCTTAGAGCATACAGACCCTGATCACCACGTGGTGCACGTCTGCCTCGAAGCATATCGGCAAGCCGTACGCAAGGTGTACGGGATCAAGTGGTGGGGCTGGTCCAAAGGCCTCAAGCCCGGCATGAAGCACTACGATCGTTGGCTTGCCTGCGGACGTATGATCGCCGAGCACGCCATGGTCCCCGAGCATTGGGCCATCTGGCGGCTGACGTGGTTCAAAGAGAACACAGAGAAGTTTGCTTCGAAGCCCCCTCCGCCGCTGATCATCATGAGTGCAAAATCAGTGTCGAAAATGCGCGGGCACTTCAAGAAGGACTTCGAGCGCCCGATCGCAACACAGAAGCTTGACCATCTCGTACTCGAACAGACCCACCGTAACGAAGAAGCACAGCGCATCCACTCAGGCGAGCCCAACCGCTTCTCGATGACCATGCATGCGGCATACGTCGAGATGCGACGACAAGAAATCCTTTTCGGGTACGATGACCCGCTAGCTCTGTACCCGACACGCAAGGGCACCACTTGAAGGAAGCACCACCACCTCCTGTCTACCTCCTCGAGCCGGCGATTGAGCAAGCCATCGCACTCGCTGCGAGTACAGAACCGAAGTTCTGGGCAAGCCTCGGCTACGCGATCGATCCGCGCCGCATGCGGAACAAAGAGGCGCAACGGATCCTCGATACAGTGCGCATCCTAGTCACGATGACAGGCGGCGGACCAACCTCGTCGATCGTTGTCGTCCAGCAACTGAACAACCTCTCGGCGTCGGGCAGTATCGAGAGCGCAGAGGTCCGGCGTTGCCGCGACTACCTCATCGATGCCGAAGCTGTTGCGATCAACACGCAGGAGCTTATCGGTGTCGTAGCTCCCATCATCAAACGATCGCACTACAAGGAAGTCGTTCAGAAGGCAAACGACAGCTTCGCGAAGAACGTTCCGCCAGAGCAAGCTGCGTCCGAGTTCGAGCGCGTATCGAAGATCGGTGTCGTCCGCGAGGAAGACTCGGGCCGTCTCAGCTCGATGATCAACGACGACGCTGTGCTGATAAAGAAGAAGGACGAGCCGACCTGTCCGATCGGAGTGACCGAGCTCGACCAGCCTCTCGGCGGTGGTCTTGAACGGCCAGCGCTTGGCTTGCTCGTCGGTGGCACTGGCAGTGGCAAATCGTTGATGCTTGCTCACGTTACTGTTGAGGCACTGCTCGCCAAGCGTGATGCCGTCTACGTGACCCTCGAGCTGGGGAAGATCGCGACCACGAGGCGCATCATCCGCAACCTCGTCGGGATGACCCAGCCAGAGATTACGATCGACCCTGCGCTTGCTCGCTCGCGCTACTCGATGCTTCAGGCTGGCGGACTTGGCCAGCTTCGAGTGGTGTACATGGACCCGCTTGTTACGAGTCCGAAGGACATACGAACCAAGATCATTGAATTTTGTCGCGAGGACCCGACGTTCAACCCGACAGTGATCGCTGTCGACTTCATGGATAAGGTGCGGGTCAACATCAAGACCAAGGCGTACGATGATCAACTGCTGGTAGCCGACAGCCTACGCTCGATTGCCGTCGAGCGCGATGGTTGGCTATGGACCGCCTCGCAAGGCACGAGGCAAGCGACTGGCAAGTCCTGGCTCGGCCTCGATGCTGTAGCCGACTCGATGAACAAAGTCCGCAGCGCTGACCTTGTGATCGGCATCGGGCGAACAGAGGACGATGAGATCGAAGGGATGATTCGGTTCTCGATACCGAAGCGCCGCGAGGGCGAGGGTGCACACACTCACGTCGGGCCGATCCCATGGGACCCGGAGCATGGGCGCATTGCAGTCATCACGAGGCCTACGCCGTGGTAGATCCGACGCTAGCTCTCGGTGCGCTTAGTGGAGCTCGTAAGGGTGGCCAGGGTTGGTACCGCGCGAACTGCCCCTACTGCGAGCAATCGACGGGCAAGGCCGATCGTCGGCAATCGTTGGGCATCAAGCCGTCGATCTCGTTCTTCTCCTGCTTCAAGTGTGGTGTACGCGGGCGCTTGCCAGACGACGAAGCGGTGATGCAAAGCTTCGAGCCTGTGGTGAAGGAAGACGGCGACGCTGTCTTCACCGCACCGCCTGGCTTCGAGGCGTTCGATAGTGACGACGCATGGACCTCGGTCTTCCTGGCCGAGCCTCGAGAATACCTGCTCCGTCGAGGCATCGACCGTCGGACAATCGTCTCGGCAGGGATCGGTGCTTGCGTCTTCGGGAAGCTTGCAGGACGGATCGTCGTGCCGTGCTTCGATCTCGACGGCGAGACCTGGCTCGGATACTCGGCGCGTGATTGGACCAACAAACTGGAGCTTCGATACAAGTACCCGTACGGCATGCAGCGCGAGCGGTTCCTCTACAACCAAGGCGCGCTCTACAAAGACACCTCAGATCCAGTCCTGATCGTCGAAGGTGTCTTCGATGCGTTGCCGTACTGGCCGGATGCTGTAGCTTGCCTAGGCAAGCCAGGAGAGAACCACAAGCATCTGCTCGAGGACGAGGCCATCACCAGGCCGATCGCTGTCTGCTTAGACGGTGATGCTCATGAAGAAGGATGGGCGCTGTCGGAACGATTGCGCTTGAGCGGAAGACTAACAGGTCACGTGCAGCTGCCACCATGCACAGATCCAAACACGGTTGATCGAGAGTGGCTTAGGAGCGAAGCAAGGTCATGCATCCAGTACTAGAGAAGTTCGAGTTCAAATCCTTCGACGGCCACATCAAGATCAAAGGCACAGAACGATCGGTGGCATTCATGAGCGCAGACGGTGACGAGCCATCGGTGCTCGCGATCCGTGGCCTGGCGTTCGATGAGGCCATGAAGATCCTCCAGCAGCTACAGAGCGCAGTGGTCAAGGAGACAGAGGCCACGCCGGCTGCTGCTACCGCGCCGGCCAAGGTGAGCAACGGCGAGGTCAAGCAGACCAAGCCAGCCGCACCGCCAGCTGATCCTATCGATGACGAGATCTCCACGCCACGATCGAACTGGCATGGTGTCGACATCGAGGCGCTAGCCAAGGTCGAGAAGCTGCGGCCGGTCGTCGAGGCTGTGATCGCAGCCGGGCACAAGACTCCAGAGGCTGTGCTCAAGGTTGCGAAGGACATCAAGCCGCACGTGCCTGTGCTTGTCGAGCTCGACAAGCGTGGCGACTTCGACAAGCGCATCGATCGCGCTGCTACGATCGTGCTCGAAGGCCAGGCATCCTGATAGACGATGCTGCATCTGAGGATGTACCAGGGGCCACCGATCGCTCCGGTAGATGCTTTCGCTCTACCGCTCGAACCTGGCACATGCACTCGCTGCTCATGGTCCGCTGGACCACGAGCTTGCCTTCAGGCTGACGGACAGCCTGGCGGTCTCTTGGTCGTCGGGGAAACCCCGATCAAAGGGGCTGCCAGGCCGTTCGCTTCTCCAACAGGTGCTCACGTCCGAGGCCTTGTCGAGAAGTACTGGCAAGGTCCTGTCGCATACGACTATGCGATCAAGTGCTCTGCACCTGGCAAGGCCAAGTCGAAGGACGCCGCCAAGCCGATCAAGGAGTGCAGACCGTTCCTGACCTCCGTCATCGACACCGTGCAACCAATGCGGGTGCTCGCTGTTGGCTCGTGGGCCATCCTCGGCCTGCTCGGACGATCGCCAGACATGGACTCCATCCGTCGCGGCTACGGATGGATCCGTGGCGGTGTGCCTGTCTTCTACGTCGAGGACTCGCTCAAGGCCTTGCAGAACAAATTCATCCGCAAGCGCTACGAGGAAGACGTCAAGTGGGCACTGACCGTTGCGGCACCAACACCATCGCACCTCGATGGGATCGTCCACGTGGTGGACACAGTCGATGATGCCGAGGCTGCGTACGAACGGATCAACGAGTACGACGAGATCGTGTTCGACGTCGAGACAGCTGGCATCCCGCATGGTGAGGACTTCACCGTGCTCTGTGCCGGCGTTGCTGTGATGGACACGCTCGAGTCCGATGCGTGGGTCTGGTCAGAGCAAGGGCTTCGAGAACCTGCTGCACGAGCAATCCTGCGACGTCTCCTTGAGACCAAGCTCGTTGCCGGATCGAACATCAAGTACGATGCGATCGCGGCGGAGCAATGCCTCGGCATTGACATCAAGCGTGTGTCCCTCGATACACAGATCGTTCACAAGCTTGCCGAGCCGACCTCGATGGGTCGACTCGACTACGCATCCGAGCTCGTCGGCATGGGCGGCTCGAAGGAAGAAGCTCAGATCGCGCTGAAGAAGGCCATCGCGCACACGAGGCTGAAGAAGGAGCGACCAGGCAACAAACCGCACAGCCACTGGTGCTCGCAAGCGATCAGAGCTGGTGCTCCAGGTGGCACGGCGATGAACTACGCCTACGGTCTGATCCCGGACAACGTGCTCTGGCGATACAACGGGCGTGACGTGCTCGCCTCGGCAACGGTGGCACTGCATCTGCGCGAGCGGACCGAGCGCACAGCTCCGCATGAGATGAAGCTCTGGGACTCATTGATGAGGCCTGCGATCCGATCGTTCAAACGGATCGAGCGGGTTGGCATCCAGGCCGACCGGCAAGGGTTCGAGTCGTTCAGCGCATCGCTACACATCGGGCTGGATGAGCTGCGCGAAGGGTTCAAGACCTACGGCAAGGACTTCAATCCGAACAGTCCTGATCAGGTGGCCAAGGTCCTCTTCAAGGATCTGGGCTTCAAGCCGTCCGAGATGACTGCCGGAGGCAAGCCGAGCACTGACAAGTCCGTCCTCGAGCACATGCGAGGTCTTCATCCGTTCGTGGATCAGATCCTAGAGTTTCGACGACTCGAGAAGCTCGACGGGACCTACGCAGCAGGGATGATCGAGCACATCCTATCCGACGGGCGCATTCACCCGACGTTCCGCCTCGACGGGACAGAGACCATGCGGATCTCGAGTGAGAATCCGAACGGGCAGAACATCCCTCGAGCCGAGACGCGCGAAGGGAAGATGGCCCGCGACGGCTTCATCGCGAGTCCAGGCCGCATCCTCGTAGAGCTCGACCAGAGTCAGATCGAGCTTCGTGTGGCTGCCGGCATGTCTGGCGATCCAGAGATGATCGCCATCTACAAGTCCAACCTCGACTACCATCTGCGCACCGCTCAGCTGATCAGCAAAGTGGTGTGGAACAAAACCGAGGACGCTGTCGGGGAGTTCGAGCGCAGCTACTCGAAGACGGTCAACTTCGGCCTGCTCTATGGCAAGACCGACTACGGCTTGTCTCAGCAGCTCGGCTGCTCGGTGCAAGAGGCCGCAGCCGTCCGTCAAGCGATCCTAGGACGATTCAAGAAGCTCGCCGCCATGATCAAGCGGATGCTCTACAACGTGCGGAGCACTGGCCACGTAGAGATCCCGTGGTTCGATGGTGCGCACCATGTCCGGCCGCTGCTCGAGGTTGGCGGACATGACGACTACAAGAAACAGAACGCGGAGAACTCAAGCATCAACACTCCGATCCAAGGCCGCGCTGCTATGTACACCGTGGCAGCGATACCGAAGATCCACGACTGGATTGATGACAACTGCGTGCCTGCTGAGATCGTCAACACGGTGCACGACTCCATCATTCTCGACGTGGAGCCCGAGGCTGTCGACGAGGTCATCGAGAACAGCACACGCATCATGACCTCGTTCGATTGCTGGGGCGTTCCCCTTGTAGTCGATGCGAAAGCGGGGGATCGTTGGGGCTCACTGCGTAAGATCAAACACGGCGAGCGCTTCGCTGATGCTCAGGTGCGCTGGGCCGCAGAGGCGTTGAGAGCGAGCTCGCTGTGAAGCGGAACCGCAACAGACCTCCGCCAGAGATCGTCGTGGACCCCCACGTCGGCGAGATCTTCGTCTACAGACCATGGCGCTGGAAGCTCAAACGCTGGCTGGCCACCGCCAGGCTTAGAGGAGACATGGCAATCGACTCGATTAGGTCTTACGGTCTGACACGTGAAGATGCTATCGATGCATTGCGTTCGAAGTGGGCCGCCCGCCGCATAGTCGAGATCAACCTATGATCCTTGTAGACAGAGACATTCTTGTCGCAGTGCAGACTGGTGACATCGTCATCGACCCGTTCGATCCCTCGAGCCTAGGGACCAACAGCTATGACGTCCACCTCGGTGACACACTGCTGACCTACAAGGAGCTGATCAACGATCGGCTCTATGAGCCATTGCCTCTCGACGTTCGCCAAGCTCGAGAGACTGTCCCGCACAAGATCGAGGACAAAGGCTTCGTGCTCAAGCCTGGCGAGCTGTACCTCGGCTCGACGACCGAGTACACCGAGTCTCATCGCCATGTACCTTTCCTCGAGGGGAAGTCCTCGCTCGGACGCTTGGGTATGTCGATTCACGTGACTGCTGGCAAAGGCGACATCGGCTTCTGCAACCACTGGACGATGGAGATCACTGTCGTCAAGCCGCTACGTGTCTACGCGGGCATGCCAGTCGGGCAGCTGCTTTGGTTCACGCCCAGCGCTGTGCCTCTCATGATGTACTTCAACAAGCCTAACGCGAAGTACACGATCAAAGATCAGAAGCCACAGGCGTCGGAAATGCATCGGAACTTTCGGAAGGCTTGAGGCATGAGCAAACTTGACGACGCATTCAAAGCATCAGACATCGAAGATCATGTCCAGCACGTACGCGACTCAGTGCACATCAACGGTGGAGATCTCCGCCACGAGCTCGAACGACTGCCAGCGGACCTAGCCCACTACGGGTTTCAGTTTGCAGCTGCGCATCGCAAGATGCTTGCTGCGAAGATGGCGCTCGAGGATGTCCGCTCAGCCGAGTACCTGATGATCCGCGA
>Ga0326727_10001436_pt1 | contig 88226 bp, 84 predicted proteins | sample MB2enrmetagenome_FD_207643 | JGI IMG/M metagenome (GOLD analysis project Ga0326727, IMG submission 207643) | Lab enriched peat soil microbial communities from McLean, Ithaca, NY, United States - MB29MY | ecosystem: Environmental > Terrestrial > Soil > Wetlands > Peat | place: USA: New York...
CGTCAGAGAAAACCTCAAGGAATACATCCGGAAACCATTCACCACCTTCTTAAACGAAGAAGACGGATGCCCGCAACTCAAAAAAATTCTCTCGACACTCTCAACAGCAGTTGAAAGCGGCAAAATGGCTCTGAAACAGCGAGAAGCTAAGAAAGTGGACGACAGGAGCCAACAAATAATTTCTGGAAACTCACTCTCCTCAATCCACCTAAAAGCCAAAGAACTGAAACGAACCTACGACCAATACCTTGCAGATCAAGAGATCGCTTCACAAGTACTACGCCTGCGGGAAGTGCGACAAAAGGGTAGAGCGAACCACGCACTGCAGGAGGATTTGAAGAGCGAGTTGCAGAGAGTATCAGAATCCGAAAGAAAGGCTTCTGAGCAGATCAGCAATCTGATTCAAGAAATTGAGGCCTTTTCAGCCAAACTTTCCGGAACACAACTGAAAATTCAGACATAATCAGATTAAGACTCTAATCCGCTGTTTCGAGACTAAACCGCGCAACAGACTTCGCCCGAGATCAGACTTCTTAGAAACCCGTATCTGGCTTTTCCCTCCAACGGTCGCTGAGAACAAGTATTCGTCACCGACATACACATTCGCAACTTCCCCCGTCAAATCGTCCTTGAAGACGATATCGAGATGACTTCCGACCTCTTTGATGTCGTAACGAACTTGTTTCCCATTGCTTGGAGCCAAAGGTTCGACGTCTAGTTTGACTCCGAGTTTCTCTTCAAGCTTCGTAATCGTCACTCCTTTCTTTCCGATCAGAATCGGAACGATCTCATTATCAACCTTGACGATCGCACGGTTTGCGGAAACTAACTTTACCTCGGCGTTTGGGTCGAATCGACTGATTTCTTCACGAATCATTTCTTCGGCAAGCCGCTGGCTACCGCTCACGGTCGGCTGCGCTGAACTAACGGGTATGATAACGTTCTCTTCTCCAAACGTGTAAATCTCATAAACCAAACTACCAGTCTCAAAATCCTTCACTTCAACAACAGGGCGTGCCAAGTCCGCTTCCGTCATACCCGTAGGAACCTTCACGGTTAGGTTCAATGTAAAGACGTTCTTGACTTCTCCATACTGAATGAAAATAATCGTATCTATAACGTGTGGAATCATCCCGAGTTCAACGCGTCCGATAAAGCGCTGAATCGCATTGATCGCTTCACTAGCGTGTACGACGCCGATCATTCCAACGCCAGCCAAACGCATATCGGCGAAGATCAGAAAATCCTTAGTTCGTCTAACTTCATCGAAGACCGTATAGTCAGGCCTCACGAGGAGCAAAATCTCAGCGGTCTTCTCGAAGTCACCCTCGAGTGGCCCGTACTGAGTAATCTCAGGTCCCACCTGCAAATCCCTAGGAGACTCTAATGTTTTCACGATCTTGTTCTGTCGCAGATAGAATTCTGCAAGTGAGGAAGCGAACGTAGTCTTACCTGAGCCTGGGGGGCCAGCGATCAAAATCCCCTCCGCTCCAGCAGAGAACCGTTCCATCAATTTGTTCGACAACGCATAGTCCTGTAGTGACAGACTGACAACTGGCCGAACAATAGTAACCTCTAATCCATCTGACAGCGGCGGACGAGTTATCGCTATTCGAAATCGTCCGAGCTGTAAAACCAACGCACCGGATCGGTTAATCTCAACGAATCCTTCTCTACTCACTCTTGTTGCCTCGGTAAGTTCACGGATGATTTCCTCAACCTCCTCAACCGTGCTGATTTTGTCCGAGATCGTAACCAATTCGAACTTACCAGGTTTCCCACGTTTCGCGAGAGGTCTGGTTCCCTCCTTTAGATGAACGCTGGACGTATCCGGCGTAAAGAGTTGTTCAAACGCCAGATCTTTTGTTTTGACGACGCCTGGAACATGTTTTACCCGAACTCCTCCGGCTTCAGCAACTAACGCTTGTACATAATCAGCGGTAAGAAGAACCCCGTTCTGAGACTTCGCAACATCGGTAATCAACGCGTCCAATCTACCGCTGCGTGCAAGCTTGATGTCATCAAGATCTGGACGCCCGCCCGCAAAGGACATCCGTATTCCTTTACTTTCACAAAATATGCGCAGCTTCTTGAGCTCAGCCAGGCCAACAAAACCAGGGTCTCTACCCTTCGATGCTTGCGCTTGAAGTTCATCGAGTACCGCATAAGGAATTACAATTTCAACATCACCGAATTCACCGCTCTCAACTATTGACGAGACTTTTCCGTCAATTATTATCGAAGTGTCAGGAACCAGTATCTGCGCCAAATTCGAACGTATCCTTGATCGCTACTAACAAGGACTCAAATAAAACAGTACCAAACACAAACTTCGTCAACAGTAACCAAGCATACAATCTTAAGTACGAAAGCCAAAAGGGCGAGTATGCTTGAAAAATGTAAGGCTTCATCCCGCATTTATGACGGCCGCGTTCTGAATATGCGAGTCGACCAAGTCCTGTTGGATGACGGAACTCAATCGACACGTGAAGTTGTCGAACACCGCGGCGCTGTCGCAATCGTACCCATGCTGAACAACGACCAGGTACTCCTAGTTCGTCAATATCGCTACGCGATCGGAAAAGAATTGCTAGAGATCCCCGCAGGCACACTCGAAATAGGAGAAGACCCACAAACCGCCGCCAGGAGAGAACTTGAAGAAGAAACAGGCTACAATTCCGAACAAGTGACGAAAATCATGGAAATTTACATGGCGCCAGGCTACACCACCGAAAAAATTCACGTATACCTAGCCACCAACCTCCAACAGTCAAAACCTCAACTAGATGAGGACGAACGAATTGAAATTAAACCAGTGCTATTCTCAGAAGCTTTACAAAAAGTTCGTTCCGGAGAAATATGTGACGCAAAGTCGGTATGCGGGCTGTACCGAGCGGAAGAATTGCTTGCAACGCGTCCGTAAGGGCGCTAAATTCTAAACACGGCTGGCTTACAGGACGCGAGCATAGAATTAACGGTCTCTTCCAGTTTGCCAATATCAATTCCCGAGTACGACCCTTTATTGTTACGAAACTTTTCGGATGCACGATTCAAAATTGAAAGCGCCACATCATCCTCACCTTTTTGGAGATGCACGAGAGCGGCTGCGGCTAGGATTAGGCCCTGCAGCAATTCCTTCTCGCGTCCGACCGCCGTTAACCAAACAGACTCCAACGCTTCATGACTCTCCCAATATCGTTCCTGATTAAACAGATCAATCCCCAACCTCAGCGCCGCGTCCTTCTCCATCTTCGGCATCTCGGTATCCAACTGCCTGATCGTCAACGAAGGGCCAATCTTCCCTTCAAGGATCTCAACTGCAGGCTTCAAATTTTCAGGCGAATTCAGCAATAAGTCCAATTCCACGGCTGACTGACTGATCCGCAAATTTCCAATGTCCTCCCCAAGACCCTTCACGGAATCGTAAGCCATTCTACTCAAAGACCTCCTGTCACGTGGCACCGCACCAATACCGTTCTTCAAACGGATCAGATATCTCATCGACTCAACATACACGAAACCCACAGCACCGGATAACAAGGCTTTCGAAAGCAACAAATATTACTCAGCCCAGCGTGGGACGAAAACGAGGACCATGTCCGAATCGAACGAATACGTCATCGATGGTAACACAGTCAACAAACTCTTAGAGCCCTACAACCTTGAAGCAGTCCAACCAACCACGCAACTCCACCACCTCCTACCGGGTCAAGTATTCGACTTAATCGAGAAGAAATTCCTCAAAACCCTAACAGACGAGATTGACAAATCCAAGGCTCAAACGGTCAAATTCGTCAACCTAGAAGCCATCGCAACTGGTCCGCACAAAGATTACCTGAATCCTATCTGCGGAGGACTCACAGTATTGATCAACCTACTGACCGCCAAGAATGTACAAGTGACCGGAGTCATACAGAACCCATACGTACTCCCCTGGAATCTTGTGGCAAAGATTGATAAAACATTCAAAGGGCTTCCCGTTCCCGGTCAAACAGTACCACCCTAGAACTAACAAATTTCTTGAAACGTGCCTTGCTTCAAGAGGATGTGCACCGCTCAAGTTCATTAAACGCTCTCTTCACAACTCTACCTGCACCAAGAGGCATGTACAGTGCCAGAACGAACCTTACAAATCGCAATCCTCGGAGACAACGAGAACGCAGTATCTATCGGTTTGAGAAATTTCCCAACCCATAAACTCATACTAATTACACCAAACCAGACCGTTGAGAAAGCAAACAAACTCGCAACTAAACTCCACGAAATCCACAGCCCGACAATAGAGATCGTTAAAACAAAAGACGATACACTTCCAAGCATTCTAGGAACAATAACGCAGACAATCCAACAAAACGCTGAAAGTTTTCAAGAAATATTAATCAACGTTGGATCAGCGAACAGAAATCAAGTAACCGCCGGCATCGCCGCAGCATACCTCTCAGGGGTTAGAACATTTGACATAACGGGTGAAGATCCAGTAATCGTTCCAGTGCTGAAACTTAGTTACCGCGAAATGGTTTCGGGAGTGAAACTGGAAATTCTACGCACACTAGAGAAATTAGGGCAAGTTAACAGCTTAGAAGAACTCGCACGCGCGACCAACTACGGCAAGCCTCTCCTAAGTTATCACATCAGAGGAACAGAGCAAACTCGGGGGCTACTAAGCCTCGGACTCGTAGAGGTCAAACATCTCAAACAGGGAAGGCTACAAGTAAAGCTAACACCACTCGCACGAACACTGCTATCAACGACTTTCGCTGATCCCCTATAAGCAGCGTTTGAAGATTCACGTCACACAAGTAACGGTTAATTGTCAGTTCGCAGCTGTCACCTCTACAAGTGAGTTAGATGTCAACGGAAGTAGGACAGAAACCCCCCGATTTTCAATTACCCGACCAGGACAGGAAAGCAAAGTCACTCAAAGACTTCGCAGGTAAGAAGCTTGTACTCGCATTCTTCCCAGGCGCGTTCACCAGCGTCTGTACCAAGGAGTTGTGCACATTCAGAGACTCAACCCAAAACCTGAACACCCTAAACGCACAAGTTGTCGGAATAGACGTTAACGACCCATTCACGAACAAGGCGTTCGCCGATGAAAACCGGCTACAATTCCCGCTTCTAAGTGACTACGCACGAAACACCGTAAGAGCTTACAAAATCAACCACGACGACTTTGCTGGATTGAAAGGATACACTGCTGCGAAGCGATCAATATTTGTCCTCGACGACAAGGGAACTGTTCGCTACAGATGGGTTTCTGACGATCCATTGAAAGAACCCAACTACGAAGAAATTAAAACTGCGCTCTCGAAAATTTAGCGAACTCACGATAACTCTTCTTCGCTTTCTACCTAGTTTCCTAGTCGTCCAGCGAGAGCACTAAGATTCTGAAAAAAATTACTGTAGGAAGTCGTAAAGAAAGAAAAGGAGTCTACCACATCTAATCGATGTGAATTTCCTTTCCTTTAGCTTTCGGTTTCTGCTTTCGCAGAACTATTTCTAGGACGCCGTTAGTGTAGGATGCCTTCGGGCTGTCCTGATCTACGCTAGCGGGAAGCTGTACTTCTTTGTAATATTTCCTTGGCGAATCAACTCTGATGGTCAAGATGTCGTCTGCAACGGTTGTCTTGATGTCGCTCTTCTCAACGCCCGGGAGCTCTGCTATGACACGTACTTGTTCGTTTTCGTTGATGACATCAACTAAAGGCTCGCGTGTTTCCTGCGGTTCTAGCGCTGGTTGATTAAAGCCGAACGCTCCTGGTTTCTTGGAGGGTTTGACGTTTCCGAATTCCTGAACTACGGGTTTGCCGTCCGGACCCATTGTCATAGAATAGCCGTACACGAACGGACCGAATTCCTTAACAGTGGAACCGTCACCCAATTTCCGTTCTCTCGTTGTGTCTTTGGGAATACCTCTGGCCATTTCCTCGAACATTCGTTCGAACATTTCGTCGAAGTCGCTGAACCATTTATCCATCCCGCCAAAAAGCGGTCTGCGTCCTCGTTTGAACCAATCGCTTAAGAAATCATCTTCTGACATTTTCTTAGCTCACCTTGTTACCATTAGTAACAGCCACATATAAATTTTGTTACTACTGGTAACGTCAAGTCTACGGCAGAAAGGCCCGTAGGTGATTCTCGCCAAAACGCGCTGATTTTACCCGTAGTGCTCAAGATCTCGATGACAAAGGTCGTGCGAGAATCTTGATGATTTCGGGCGGGATATTGGGTTCATAGCTTACCTGCAAGACCCAGTGGAGCAGATCGCGTTCAGTAACCACTCCAACAAGTTTTCCATCGTCGACTACTGGGATTCGTCTAATTCCATGTTCCAGCATTAGTCCAAAGGCTGCTTGAATCGTAGTGTCGGGATATGCGACGATTAAATTCCGCGCCATCACGCGCATCACTGGCGTGTTGAGGTTCTTCAGGCCTTTAGCCATCTTTCTGGATATGTCTCGTTCAGTAACTATTCCCACCGGTTTGACGCCGTCGACTACTATTATGCTTCCGATGTTTCGCCGGACCATCTTGTTCAATGCAACCTTGACCGGCTGTTTTGGTTTGACTGTCTCAACTTTCGTAGACATTACGGATTTGAGAATGTCTTCTAAGACTTCTGACAAGGGTAACGAGGGTAACTATTACACAGAAAGGGATTAAAGGCTTGTCAAATTTCGCGCTGCATAGGCTTAAGTGCGATAACCGCTAAGTGTTATCGATAAGGCGCGTTGCTGGAACCAGTACGAGAGGCTTTTGATTCATTCCTAGAAACTATGCGTAGAAGAAAATATGCGGTCACATACCTGATCGCTCTGGTCTTCGTCAGTACGGTCGCGTTCTCCTACATCGAAAAGCACACTCTCTTCGACTCACTCTATTGGACAATTACTGTTCTTACCACGGTAGGGTTCGGAGACATCACACCGCACACCGTTCTTGGAAAAATGTTGTTCATCTTCGATGCTATCTCAGGGATTAGCACATACGTTTACCTGATAACCAGTTGGCAGAGTTCACTGGTAGAGGCCAGGTTAGAGAGAAAACTGTGGAAGCTCACTGAGGCGGCTAAAAACAGATCCGATAAATGACTAGCTAGAACGCTTGAAAACGGAACAGTACGGGCACAAGCTTGCGATACTATGCTTCGTCAAGTGGAAGTGCAGCATATTTTCCGAGTCGAAGATAGCTTCGCAGCTCAGTTCGGGGCAGACAGGACATTCGTAAAGCAAAATGTCTCTGTAGTCTGAGCGAGTGTGGATGCATAAAGAACTTTACTCCATTGTAGAGCTTCGATTCAACGTCGAAGTGTTTTAGTAACCAACATTTCGGTCTGAAATACCAGCACTAGGATAAGAAGAAAGATGAATGACCCTCAGGAAAACAGATTCCCCAGAGTCGTTGAATCCAGAAAATTGGCTGAATCATGGCGCGCAAAGATCTACGAGGATACGCTTCGATACGGATCGAACAAAACCGCTCCGTACTGGCGGTTTGAGGTCCCGGACTTTACGGTAGCGATCGGAGTTAGAGAAGACGACAAGATTCCGTTGGTGAAACAATATCGGCATGGAGCGAAACGGTCATTCTGGGAATTCCCTGCCGGACTCATGGAACAAAACGAAACACCACTCGATTCTGTAAGGCGCGAATTTACCGAAGAGATAGGCTACGAACTCATCGATCCCGTTTTGTTATCGAAATTCTTCCCATACGCAGGTCGATCCGATCAAATCGCATATGTCTATTCCGGCCGGGTAGGCAGACTGGTCGGACAGAAGCTTGACACAGTTGAAGAGCTTGAAGTCGCATTCGTCGAACAAGGTTCAATCTCCAAGCTGCTTTCAGAGAACATATCCGCTACGCATCTACTCGCGTACATGCTCTATCAAGACTCACGCGATCATCCCACCGACAAAGGGGCTCGGTAAGCTTACTAAGCTGGGTCAACCGGCTTGAGTAGGAATAATTGAAACCGTAGAGCCGTCCTCAAGAAAAATATTTGCAACTTCCTGATATGGAATCGTTTGCCCGTTGACCAAATACGATAATGCAGGGTGAGCACGAACATTCAAAGTGGCAGGATCAATAATGTAAGTACCAAGAGAACTATCGTGAAGTTTTGCGACCAATTGAATCAATTCAAGCAGTGTTGTAGGCGTCTTAACCTCCAAGGTCTCTTCCGATTTACGGAGCATCACTCTCGCAACACCGTAATATTCCACTTTAATTCGCACAACTTCAACCAACCATGATCTTTAGGATCCACTAATAACCGGCGTAGCCTGAATGCTCGAGGTAGTCACGGCATCATGGCTGCAATTCGATCACGATGCGTATTCCGTCCGGGTCGGCAATCAAGAGTTGGCCATGTTGCTCTGCGGAAATAATCGAACCGCTAATTTCTGCTGAGATGGCGTCTATGTATGATTGATCTTTCACGCGGATTATGAAAGAGTCTAGCCCAGCTTCACCGTTCGCATGAGGTGTTCCATTGGCGCTGTGCCAAGTATTCATGCCGACGTGATGATGATAACCGCCGGCTGAAAGGAAAACTGCCCCGAATGCTCGCCAATCCGCGGTCATATCCAATCCTAATCTATCTTGATAGAAACTGAGTGATCTCTCCAAGTTCGTGACTCTCAGATGCATATGTCCCAATCTAGCACCACCTGGAAACGGTGCCGCGTTTACCCGTTCGTCTTCACTCAGCTCTCTCTCAAGCGAGCTCAAATCTAGAGGCAGGGTGTCCATAACAATATGTCCGTTTTGATCACGAGGCCATTCGTCACGTGATCTATCTCGGTAAATTTCCATTCCATTATGTTCAGGATCGTGCAAATACAGTGACTCGCTCACAAGGTGATCAGCGAATCCTTCGAAGGGTACGCCTAAGTTCTGCAACGCAGAGTATGCGTAAGCTAATCTTTTTCGGTCAGGCACTAAGATAGCATAGTGAAATAGTCCAGCGAAATTGTGACGTGGCTTGGTAGCATCAGGATCGTGCTTGAGGATTAGGAGCGGCTCATCGCACTCTTTGAATTTACCGTTAAATCCAAGTTCAATTGCTTCGATATCAGCATCTGTTCGGTATTTTCGATTCACTTGTAGACCAAGATCTTTCTCATAGAAGGATAACTCCTTCTCAAGATCCTTTACCCGTAATATTGGAGGTCCTATCCGCATATCTGCTGGCATTTTAGCGCTAGTCAAAAATTCCCACTCATGGTCGGCAGAGCAGTCGCATGAGCGGATGACATTTTGCGCTCAGAGAGCGTACTTGCAGTTTGGGCACTGCCATCTTTCAACTTCCCCATTAGCGTTCACAATTTTCTGCAAGAAAGCTTTCTTGCAATTCGGGCATAGAACATCCCTCCGTTCCGGCTCATCGCGACTTAGCAGTGCATCCTTCAGATTCCTCTTCGATGCTTCTTTCGCTAAGTCAGTTAGAGTGATCCAACCCGCGAATTTTTCGCCATCAAAGACTCCTAGACGCGTGAAACGGTTTTCCACTATCTTCTTCGCTGCGACTTTGGTTGAAGCGTTTGCATCTATTCTAAGAAGTGGAAAAGCGACGTCACCAAGCTTAACCTCGTCGGGGCGTTTGTTCAATGGGACGAAGCGCCGCAATAGCCCTCGATCGGTAAACATGCCAACCGGTTTGTCTCCTTGAAAAACGGCAACCCCTGCGACGCCCTTAGCGTTCATAATTTTGCAGGCATCAAGTACCGTGGCAGATACGTCCACCTTAACGACGTCGGTCGACATCACATCTCTAACTTTTGCCAAACCTCATCTATGCTTGTTCTGCAGTTTCAATAATTCAAACTTTTGGAGACTGCGATCTGGCCTTAGCTTTCTATGAATTCTCTGACAGTTTTCAAGTACTTTTCTTCTTCATCCCACATGGTTAGATGCGCGCTATTCTCGAAGACTTTGAGGAGCGAGCCCCGTATGCCGTGGTGAATTGTCTCCGCAATTTTCGGGGTCACTTCGTCGTACTTTCCAACTGTCACAAGCGTCGGGACTTTAATCTCAGGCAATCTCTCCGTTATGTCCCAGCCTTTCCAAGTTCCGATTATTGTGAACTCGTTTGGTCCATTTTGAGTGAAATAGACTGGCACGCTGAGCTCGTTCAGTGCTCGAACAACTTGCTCGGGCCATTCGGGTAACCTGCAGAGGAAATTATGGTAATACAATTCAACCGCCTTTAGGTATTCAGGATGGAGAAATGCATATTTCTGTTCGTATTTTTTCATCACTTCTTGAACTTCTTTCGGTAACAGAGTTTTTAGACGCGTCATCTCGGCTACGGTTTCCGAAACACTTGCTAGGCCACTCGCGATTATTAGTTTCTTAATGTGCTGTTGATACTTCAAAGCGTATTGAAGGGCTAATGCACCTCCATACGATGAACCGAGCAGGTAGATTTTGCCAAGGCCTAGCGCTTTTCTTACTCCCTCAACTTCTTCCGCGCCACGTTCTATGTTAAATAATGATGAATCTTCCGGCTTCTCGGAGCCCCCAACGCCAAGTTGATCATAAAAGACAACGCGGAAATTGTTGCTTGCCAGTTTCGCGAGAGGGAGCAAATAGTAATGAGGTACGCCAGGCCCGCCATGCAAGCATAGTAGAACGTTATCTCCGGTCCCGAAGCTTCTGCAGAAGAGTTTGAAACCCATTACCTCTACGAGTCCGCTGTTCTCACTCAAGAGCAATCTTTTCTCAACTACCTCCTGAACAGTCTTGAAAGTTTTCCGTAGTATCGAGTTATTTCATCGCAAATTACGCTAGAATTCTGTGACAATCCACACTGAAAATTCGTGGGTAGATTAAATAACGCGCATGCTCGCAACATTTCATGTACCAGCGTTGGCAACTCGACGCGTATTCGTTAGGGAAGCTACTGGTCTAGTTAAGACAGTTTCCGCTAGGGACGCTTTAATCTTCAATCTAATGTGGATGGCTCCGTTAGGGACTTGGATTTATGGAACATGGGCTGACAATCTCTTTCCCGGCGCTGATCTTCCGACAACTGTTTTAATCGCAGAAATTGTCGCCATCGTAGTCGCCCTATTTTATGCCGTATTCAACACTTCGATGCCCCGAACGGGTGGCGACTACATCTGGAATAGTAGAGTCCTTCATCCCGTCGTAGGGCTTTCGATGAATTTCTTCTTCAACGTAGCTCTGCTGAGCATAGGCGGAGCGACGATGTTCTGGGTTACACAATATTCCTTGGGTCCCATGTTCGAGGTCCTCGGCATGGCAAGCGTGGCAACCTTTCTGGAAGGTTCACTGGGCACTTTCATCGTTGCCGCAATTCTCTACGTATTATTTGGCATCTTGATCACCCGTGGAACGCGCGCGATGCACATTTTCCTCTGGATAACTTTCATCATGACGGTTGCCGCCGCAGTGGTATACTGCGCGACCTTGTTGTCCATCGGATCGAGCGGGTTCATAGCAAACTTCAACGCCGCCTCCGGTATGAATTACAATCAAGTACTATCAGTGGCGACGCAGGCAGGTTATCCAACCTCTTACGTCATGAGTTCGACACTTTTCGCAGTAGCTTTCACTTACTTTAGTTTCACAGGATTCAATTCGTCCGTATACTATTCGGGCGAAATCAGACGTGTGGAAAAGTCTCAATTTATCGCCATAATAGGTGCAACGTTAATTTTCACGATAATACTGTGGGTGGATTTCGCGGTCACCGTCAACGTTATGGGATCACAATTCATCGGCGCAATGGCATTCTTACAAGGGCGAGGAAATTCTTTCTACACATTGCCATACGCGCCTTACTTCCAGCAACTCTTTCGATTCGCGGCACTTGGTAACCCCGCTGCGTATAGTATTGTTGCCATAGGGTTTGCCCTCATGAGTATCGCAGCGCCCCTAACCTATGTGTTTGGTGGAACACGAATGATATTCGCTTGGTCGTTCGACAGATTAGTCCCAGCGGCCCTTTCCAAAGTTGACGACAAATACCACTCACCATACTGGGCCATAATACTAACCACAGCAGCATCGATCGGAGCAATGGTGCTCTGGGTTTACACTAACCTACTGACTTACTTCCTCTACGCTAGCTTCGGATGGATGGTCATGCAAGCGTTCGTTTCAGTTTCGGGCATCATCTTCCCGTGGAGGCGAAAAGACCTCTTCGAGGCATCACCTAACATCGTCAAGCGCAAGATCGCCGGACTCCCAACTATAACATGGCTTGGATTCGGATGCCTCATATGCTCACTCTACATAGCATACGCAAGCGTGGCCCCTGCGTACCAAGGAACTTTCCAACCAGGCTACCTCTCCTTCTCGATCTCACTCATGATCATAGGCGCCGTCATCTATGGCATCGCTTGGGCTTACCGAAAACGAGAAGGCGTACCGCTTAGCCTGACTTTCAAAGAAATTCCGCCAGAATAAAACACTACCCTTCATACTTCCGTTCCATTTTTCTGAAGGGTTATGCTATCCTACGTTTAGCTGGATCGTATGCTGGATACCAATCGATCGTAAGCACGCATTTTTTCAAGCCCCGCCGAGATCCCCACGTGTGCTTCGGGCATCTCGAGTTCATTGAAGAATTGCTCCACTTCCGAAACTCTGCCGACGCCCAATATCGGTATCATGCCTAGAAGAGTCCCTGAAAGAATACCGGTTCCACTGTAGAACTCACGCAATTTTTTGAGGTTGCTTCTAAGCCATGTCCAGGTCACGGTTTGAGCGTTAGGTTTTCCTGCTGCTGCCAATACTGTGGTTCTGACATCTTGCCTCTTCACTTCGCCGCTGACAGCAAAATCTAATGTTCGTTTCAGTAGCGTCGGGTCTGCAAAAGCAGTCATAGCATTCAGAATTCTCGTCTTGTCTTCATCCGAACTCGTCCCTCTAAACGCCTTCACCAATCCGTCGAAGTCGCCGGTTTGTCTCGCATATGCTAATGCTACCGCTTGCTTCATGTCAGGTTCGACCTTGCCATATTCTTTGAATTTGGCCGCCAATTCATCGGTGTAATCATCGTCAACGAACAGTAACCTAGAGGCGACGGTACCGCGTAGGATCAGACTGTTTTCATCAGCCTTACCTTGCAATATTCGCAATTGTGATCGATGGAACTCTCGAGACAGCTCCGACATTTTAGCTGGAAGGAGAATTTGAAGGAAGGCGATTTGGTCTGAAACTTCAGACGCCGGGAGGAATTCCCTCTCACCATCGTAGTGAACTAGGAGCTTGAGGTAATCTGTGAACGTCATAATGCCGGAAAGCAGAAATGCGAAAGCGTCAGCAACTATTCCCCATCTGTCGATTGCCGTAAGGTTACTTTTCCACACTACCTCATCGAGGCCCAAGTATCGCACTAAATAGAAGCCGGTTCGATTCAAATTGATTCTCAAAGAGGAAATATGACCCACGTCAACCGTTTCATCTTCGCGTTCGAAGAGAAGACTTCGCTGTTCCCCATTCACTTCCATATTGACTGGTATCGGCCAGGTTCCTCGCTCGAACGCGCCCGAGATGAGAAATCTTTCCTGATGAAGCCTCAGTTTTCCTCTATCTAACGTGACGGTGACGATCGGATGTCCTGGTTGCCGAATCCAGGAAGTCATCACTTTCTTCACCTGCTGCCGAGAGGCACTCTCCAACATGCTCCATAGGTCGTTCCCAGTCGCATTGGAGTAAGCATACTGAGTTAGGTAATGTTGAATTCCTTTTTGGAATGCCTCTTTCCCAATGTACGCTTCAACCATTCTCAGAATGCTTGCGCCCTTACCATAACTGATATCATCGAAGATCTGCTCGATCTCCTCTGGCGAATTCACATGCACTTCCACCGGATGCGTATTCTTCAGAGCATCTCGTGCGCCTGCGCCACTCGTTTCCATTCTCAGGAAATCGTCCCAGACTTTCCATTCCGGGTGAAGAGAATCAATTACTTTGAAAGCCATGAACGTCGCGAAACTCTCGTTCAACCAAATATCATCCCACCACTTCATCGTGACTAGGTCACCGAACCATTGGTGAGCCAATTCATGAATTACCACCTCTGAGACCCGTTTTTTGGATCGCGTGCTGCTCCCCGCATCTATGAGAAGAGCGGTTTCTCGGAACGTGATAGCTCCCCAATTCTCCATAGCTCCCATCGCGAATTCGGGTACGGCGATCATGTGGATCTTGGGAAGTTCATAGGGAATACCGTAGTATGACTCGAAGGAAGCTATCGCTCTCTTAGCCTCATTCATTGCGAAGTCGCCTAACTTCGCTTTCCCTGGGATAGTGGCGACGATCACATCGGTCTTGCCAAGCTTGTCTTTTTTCTCTTCAAATTTTCCGACACCGAGGTAGAGGAGGTATGTCGACATTCGTGGCGTCTTCTGAAAGGCGACAACTTTCTTCTCACCTTCATCATTCACGGAAGCAACGGGCATGTTCGAAATCACGTTGAGGCTCTTGTCTACCCTTACGCTGACTTTGAACTCGGCCTTTACATCTGGTCTATCGATACATGGTAGCATCCGTCTGGCTTGAGCTGCCTCGAAATGTGTGGTCACAACATGAGTATGATCGTAAGGAGCTCGGTAAATTCCAGCTAACGAATCAGGGATCGACCCTTTGTACTCGACGACTAGCGTTCCGACAAAAGCTCCAGTACTAATCGTCAACTCTTCACCACTCTGTTTGAACTGAAAATTCTTCTGTCCAGAAGTAACGTGGAGTATCTCAAGTCCAACAGAATTCAAAACAACATCTCGTTCAGATGTCAGCTCGATCAGCTTTACTTTACCGTTGAACTTCAATCCAGTGAAATCAATATCCATGAACAGATCGTAAATTTTGACTTCCACGGCCTCGGACCAGCCACTTGCACATCTAACTGGACCTACGTAATCTTTTCCGAAAATCCCCATCGGTGTCTGCGTGGGTTTGAGAGCAGTTGAGGGGTAAGTCCTTATGTTCGCTAAACTCTGAATCTGGAACACGGATCTGAATCGGTGTCTCATATGACGGGCCAAATTAAGAACGAGATCAGGACTCCGAAAATTCTTGACCTACCCATAGGAACTGGAGCGACGGGCACTCGTTCTGAGTCCGATTCAATGGGTACGATAGAAGTACCCGCTGAACATTACTGGGGTGCTCAAACACAACGTTCTCTGTTACATTTCTCCATCGGTTACGATCGGATGCCGATCGAAGTCAACCATGCGTACGGTTACGTGAAAAAAGCCGCCGCACTAGTAAATGCCTCTTATGGACTGTTGCCTGAATGGAAGGCAGAAGTAATCTGCAAAGTTGCCGACGAAATAATCGCAGGCGAACTTGACAAAGAATTCCCTCTCTACGTTTGGCAGACAGGATCAGGTACCCAATCGAACATGAACGTGAACGAAGTCATCTCCAACCGGGCAATCCAGCTTGTAGGCGGAAAACTCGGCAGCAAACAACCCATACATCCAAACGACGATGTCAATATGTCTCAGTCATCGAACGACACGTTCCCAAGCGCCATGCACATTGCGACCGTAATTGAATTCTCTGATCGCCTCATCCCGAACGTTGAAGCATTGATTAAGGCAATTTGGAACAAGGCGGTCGAATGGGTAGAAGTGGTCAAGATTGGGCGAACACATCTACAAGACGCCACCCCCCTAACAGTCGGACAGGAATGGTCAGGTTACGCAGCCCAACTACAGCATGCACTTGATTTAGTGAAACATTCGAGGAACGGGCTTTACGAGTTAGCTGTCGGCGGAACAGCAGTAGGAACAGGCCTCAACGCACCTCCGGGTTTCGGAGGTAGAATGGCTGTTGAAATCGCGCGACTGACGGGTCAACCGTTCGAAACCGCACCGAACAAGTATGCGGCTCAAGGTGGCGCCGGCCCAACAGTCAATGCAAGCGCCGCGCTGAGAACACTAGCGGTCTCGCTGATGAAAATAGCCAACGATATACGATGGCTCGGCTCAGGTCCACGCGCAGGATTACACGAACTCAACCTCCCACCAAACGAACCCGGCTCTTCAATCATGCCCGGAAAAGTCAACCCAACACAAGAAGAATCAATGATGATGGTCTGCATACAGGTAATCGGAGAAGACAACGCTATAGCACTCGCCACAGCCCTAGGCAACTTCGAACTCAACACCATGAGACCGATAATGATCAACAACATACTACACTCAGCCCGCATCCTCGGCGACGCATGTGAAAAGCTGCGAAAATACAGCATCGAAGGCATCACATTGAACCGGGAAAAAATTTCCAGATTCGTAAAAGAATCACTGATGCTCGTCACAGCCCTCAGCCCAGTCATAGGCTACGACAAAGCCACAGCAATAGCCCACAAAGCCCACGAAGAAAACATATCACTCCGCGAAGCAGCAATCGCAAGCCGCCACATAACAGCCGAGGAATTCGATAAGATCGTAGTACCCGGTAAGATGGTTGGAAACCCACGCAAGGACCTAGGCTTAGACTAGCGACCACCAGTTCTGACACCATCCAGATCTACAGACGTGCCGCTCTTGATAGCCGCCGAAAAGACACAAATATGCGAAAACCACACAATCTAGCCGACGATCTATGCACAATTCGATATGGTCGAAAGTAGCAATTGTTGTGCTCGTTTTAGCAGTCTCATTCACGTTTGCCGCTGGAACTGCCTCTAGTCCGGTCTACGCGCGCTACTGGGGCGGTGGAGGCTGGGGAGGTTGGGGTGGAGGCTGGCGAGGTTGGGGTGGAGGCTGGCGTAGTTGGGGTTATTGCTGCAGCTATTCCTACTGGTATTACCCATACTATTCCGGCTACTACTGTGGTTACGGATACTATACTTACTGTTCCTATCCGTACTATTACGGATCATATCCATACTACAATGGTTACTCAGCATTTTCCCCATCCCAGTATCAGTTGACGGTGAATACTAATCCGTCTAGTTTGGCGAGTCAGGTTACTGGTGGAGGTTCGTATAGTTACGGTAGCACTGCCTCATTCTCTGTAAGTCAGAGTGTTGTTCAAACAGCTCCAGATACTCGGTATGTGTTTCAAGGTTGGACTGGTGGATATTCTGGTAGTGCGACTAGTGGATCAATCACTATGACCTCATCCAGCACAGTAACCGCCGTATTCCAACCACAATACCTCCTAACATTATCCGCACAACCCTCAGGCGCACCATCACCACAAGGAAGTGGTTGGTTCAACGCCGGCAGCACCGCTTCAATCTCCATCCCATCACAGGTCGTAAGCCAGAATGCTGGTTCGCAACTAGTTTTCAGTGGTTGGACCGTGGACGGAAGCAGTAACCAAGGCGGATCAACGTTATCGTTACAGATGAATTCCCCACATGTTGTGGTCGCACAGTATATGCAACAATACTTTCTAACCGTCCAATCCCCACAAGGGGTTACGTCTGGTCAGGGTTGGTATAATGCGGGTAGTAACGCGCCGATCTCCGTCTCCACACCACCATCACCCATGTTCGGAGTCAACTGGGTGTTTGATGGTTGGCAAGGATCCATACAATCCTCAACACAATCCACAACCGTCCTCATGAACGGCCCGATGACTGTGACGGCTGCGTGGCATCAGGACTATACGGTTCTGTACATAACGGTAGGCGCCATCGTAGCTGTCATAGTAGTCGCAGCCTTCGCATTAATCTACGCAACCAAAAACCGAAAAGAACCAAACCCACCACCACAACAAGTACAAACAGTACAACAAGTACCCAACAAAACCGAATCATAAAAGCAAAGACTCGACACGAATAGGTACCGCGTCGAGAGTACGAGACAAAACTGTGTGATTAATGCTGGAGACTCTCTCTCCACCATTACTACTGCTGGTAGCGCCTATGGTTCGGTTACTGTAATGTTTTGGGTAATGGTCGTCGGTGCGTAGGTTACAGCGGTAGTTGTGCCTGTCGTTGTGACGGTAATAATGCGAACCGTTATAGTTTGAGATGCTGTAGTGGGTGTGTAACTGGTCGTGGTTGTGGCAACGTAAACAGTTGTCGTTGCTCCAGTTGTCGCAGATGAAAGCGAATGCAGCGCTGATACGTTTTGAGATAGTGCGATCGTCGAAACGACCAGTAAGAGGAAAGCGAATTGGTACCGTCTTTTCAACCCTTCAACCTCACCACCTTGCCACATCTGCTCACATAAAAATGGTCGTCCCAAATCGAACACATATCAGAATTCACCAAAACCGCCAATGCTGGTTCGAACACATGATTATTTGGTGTGACCCAAGAGCAAACCCCAAATACGGCGGTTACCCGCGATTTTTCTGAGGTACAGGAATGCGACGATCGTTATTGTCAAAGGTTGTAGTACCGATGCTGCTGTTAACGATCGCATTCACGTTAGTTTCCGTGCACGTGGACAAAACGTATGCCTACACTACTAGTGGTGGATATAATTCATGGAACGGTTACTACTACCCATACTATTACCAATATTACCCCTATGTTCCAATCGTTTCATATTATCCGTGGTGGGCCTACGCCTATTACTTCTCACCAAACTGTTATGCGTACACTAACCAATGTTACTATCCAGAATCCAACCTCCAGCCAACCCAATACCAACTAACCATTAACGCTGACCCATCAAGCATCTCACCCCAAATTAGTGGTGGAGGAACATATTCTTCCGGCAGCACAGCAACAATTTCAACTAATCAAACAATTGTTCAAATCTCTCCGAACACGCGATATGCATTTTCGCATTGGAGCGGCGACTATTCTGGAAATGGAACTAGCGCCACTATAACCATGGATAGTTCCAAAATCATCACGGCCGTCTACCAACTCCAATATTACCTCTCCGTGACCACACAACCTCTGAACGCTCCTACACCTCTAGGAGGCAACGGATGGTACAATGCAGGAGACGCAGCCACACTCATAATCCCAGATCAGACGATTAATCAAACCGTCGGATCAAGACTCGCCTTCAACGGATGGAACGTTGACGGGACGACTAATCAAACAGGCTCTTCGCTAAGCCTGATGATGGATGCCGCACATACCGTGATTGCTCAATACACACAACAATACTACCTAAGCATCTCAACCGACCAGGGAGTAGCGTCAGGTCAGGGTTGGTACGACGCGGGCAGCAACGCGCAAGTCTCCGTAACCACACCTGCCTCTCCAAGTTTTGGAGTGAACATCATCTTCAACGGGTGGCAGGGATCCATACAATCCTCAACCCAATCCACAACTGTTCTCATGAATGGCCCAATGAACGTTGTAGCAACCTGGAGAACGGATTATACAGTATTGTACGCAACGATCGCTGCCATCATCGCAATCATAGCCGTAGGTGTCTGGACAGCAGTTAGTAGGACAAGAAAAAGAAAAACTTCGACTTAGCAGCAGACCGATTGATCGTTACAGGAGTCACTCGCTGCCCGTACCGGATTTATGAGTATTTATGAGTGAAAATCTCACTTTTACTTCAGAAAGCATCTACGGATGATCACCTTATTGCGAATCTTTGACGTATTTCGTAAGTTTCTCTAATCTCTTAAGCCATCGATCATCGATTTCATCGTTGGTTCCGCCCTCCAAGAGAGAAGCCTCATATTCCTTTGTCATGATCTCAACCGGATCTTCATCGATTCTCTCTTGCTTGATGGCAAAGAAGGCGCCGATTACTACCGGGTTCTGTGCGTCGATGAACTTCTTTTGTATCTTATCTTTAATGGCATCATGAAACTTACTGCTATTCATAACGCCTAATTCGTATCCTATTGGATATAGCCGTTTGGCCCCTAGAACCTAACAGATCCGATCCGAAAGGATAGCTTCTAGCGTCGTTTGAAGAGTGCGATCGTAGCTTCTCAGGCATCAATGTTTAGAGTGTAGTTAGGCTAGTTTTGTGCGTGTGGTCCTATAAGCTCCTTGTTTACGAATTCTCTGAAGGACGGATCAAACCATGATTCCATTTCTTTTTCTTTCCAGAATTTTTCTATCGTCCCGTATTGAAATGCGTTCTTCATCCATTGCAGCCAGCCCGCCCATTCGTTGTCACTGAGAATCTTCCTCTGCCGCATATGGTAAATGTGAGAACAGATGAACTGCACATAGTAAGAGAGCGCCAGTTCTGGGCTTAGGTCCGCTGGGACATTGTACATGATTTTGATCATCTGTGGACTGTCAATAAAGATCTCAATAAGTCGATGAATTTTCTCATCCAGATCGTTCAGTACCCTAGTCTCCATATCGACAGCCAAACTTCGCATTTGCTGTCTTGAAAAATATAGTGTCATAATTAACGTAGCAATGATCGCAATCGTTTGTACTAAGGTGAGGGCGTCTGATAATCCCAAACTTGCCATAACGGTCGAGTCATCGATTCTTAGAGTATTAACATTTAACCATCACCATCGAGTCAAGCGGCGATGGATCTGCACGCGAACGTTTCTGATCGAACCGTTTATGGAGAAGGCATTTAAGCTGCAGATAGCTATCAATGTATGATTTTGTATGAGTAAATCGAAATCCTATCTTGCAATAGGAATGGGAATCGTAATTATCCTAGCCGACATCTTCTGGCTTCTGGTAGGAGAGAGCTACACTTATGCGCCCTGGCTGATCGCGGGCATAATAATTTTCGTAGCGAGCGTAGTTTGGATATACATTGACTACGATCTTATGAAAAAATGAAATTTTTGCGTCATAGTTAATACTTATTAAACGAAATCGCCTTCAATCAATCCATGCCGAAAGCAAAAAGCAAACGTAAAACGGTACGAAAGGCGAAGGCGCGAAAAGCAAAACGCAAAATCCGTAGAGGAGCAAAATCTGCCAAGCGAAAAGCAGGCCGAGGCCTCATGCGGCTAGGCAGAAGACTATCCAGATAAGTTAGAGCTAAACCTGCTGCCGTCAACTCGGCGGCGCCACGCTCCCGAAATTAACCATTTCTTACTGATCGATAATTTCGATCAATTAGGATTCAGTTAGATCCTGGATCAGTGCTCTTCTGCCAAGGCCAACGATCTTCTATCTCCACTACCAACGACCAACTCAGAACGGTTCTAATCACAACCAGTAAACCCAGAGTGAGAAGATTTTGCAACGTAAGATCAAGCACTACGGTTCTGATGACATCTGCTGCCACGAGAAACTCCAATCCCAACAGCAGAGCCTTACCTATGCGGACCCGGAGCAAATCATAGCCACCGGGTTGATGTTTCATCAGGTTTCGAACAGATACAAGAAACGCTACAACTATGCCGGAAATTATAACGCCAACCCCGAGTACGTCGACAACAAAACTAGCAACCCCTATCCAAGCTAGAACATCTTGCAGCAACAAACCAACCACACGAACCAGATTGTTACGTTAACCAATATTTCAGTTACGATCACAAGTCCTAAATGGGATGCTGTCAACTGTATATGCGTCAATTTTAGAGAGGCGATAGTTTTCTATGGATTGGAATGACTTTGCTGAATTCGTTCTTGCGACAGATCCGTTAATTCGATACGTAGGAGTTGTTGACAACCAATACCGTCTGATACTCTCCAAGAATCGGCCAGGAGTTGTTCCCTTCGTTTCAGACGAAACCGACAGAAAGTACATGCCAATCGCACCTCCCCTCATACTGGAAGCGGTTGAGAAATTGGTGGGCTTTGTCGGAAACCTTCAAGGAGTCGTCGCGCGTTACGATAAACTCGTATTCGCGTTCTTCCGTTACGACGATCACAGCATAATCCTAACAGCTGAAACCAAGATTGAAACGCCGCTTATCACGAAAATAGCACGTGCACTTAAAGAACTAAGTTCAAAAAGCAAGCAGTAAGCAAGCGCGGTAAACCTAATATAGCTACTACGTCGGTAGTAATTAGGCGATGCGCTTGCAACGTTTGACCACCATAAAATTGTTCTCCCACAATGAATGCATACATTGCCTCGCCGTGCGAAGGTTCCTATCCGAACGCCACATCCACTTCGAAGAAGTAGACGTAGAACGAACACCGGGAGCCATACAAGAACTCGTCGCACTTACAGGATCAGCTACACACGTGCCGCTTCTAACGGTGAAGCAAGAAGCCTTCATCGCTATTGACCACAAAACCGCGCACCGAATCATCGAACTATCAAACCTCACGTTCGCGTGCTGAATCGTTCGTGGATCGTGTGCGGATGCGAGTAAAGTTCAAATGCGAACAGATTGAGAGTGAATCACGTGAAAACTAACAGGATTTGCGTATCCGCAACCCTTTGCGTACTACTAGTGGTTTGTTTAGTACAGCTTCAGCTTAATGCACCGACTCCCGTTGCTGCCTCACTATGTCAGATAACAAACGTATCATACGATTATCCGCAACAGGTTCAACCTAGTCAGCAAATCCTAGTGACGTCAACGATCAACGCCAGTTGTTCCTACACGGATCCGGGCATCTATTACCTAGCGATGGTCGTGGTCACCGACGCTTCTTCAGGTCAAGAACTTTCCATCAACAGCGCGCCGATCGGATACGTTTCACTCCAACAACCCAACGTTACCGCAACCATATCAAATCTGATCACAACCCCCAGCGGAAACGTCGCGTGGCAACTGAGGCTTACGGTTTACGTAGTCAACGACTATAATCAGTACTTCAGCCCCGTCCAGGACACGGCACTAATACACTACCTCACAGTCAACGTTGGAACAATACAGCAACAACAAACTGTCGCAACCACCACAATAACCACAACATCTCCTATGATAATATCCTCAACTACTACTCAGATGACAACGGACACAACCACGACCTCTCCTGCCACCTCACTCGAAACGGCCAGCAGTCAATCCTCCATCACCTCTCAAAGCCTAACCATCATCGGGCTCGCAGTTCTCATAGTTCTACTGATCCTCTTCTGGAAGCAACGGACGAGCAAACAAAAAAGCGACGACTCAAGCAAAACTGATACTAAAAAACAGGAAAAGAAAAAAAGCAATTCAGACGATGCCGGCTCCTGAGCACGCCAATCCCGGAGACACTGTCAGCTCACGCTGATTATCTTCAACTTCTCCAAAGGGTTCGTATAGAAAAATGCACGGTCGCGGTGTTAACGGGCTGTCAAGGAAATCAGTTTAATAACCCAGGCCCCGAACGCAGATGTTATTCGTTATTGTCCGTGGTAACATGACCAGTAAAGCGATAGTTTCGGTTCTTCTACTCGTAGCAATCTTCATCCCATTCCTTACGCTCCCAAACGCTAATAGCCAAACGGGCGGAGCGTACTCGTTTACGGTTGTGACAGTCAATACTCCGCCGCCGTATCAGTGTTCGTACCTTCCTCTCGAATTTTCAGCACAGACGAGCCAGCTCCTTGCGGGATACTTCACAGCGGACGTAACCGTCGATATCTACGTTCTGTCTCAAAATGATTTCAACGCATTCATCCAAGGCAACACCTGTACCCTCCCGCAAAGCGCGTATCCCCTATTCATGCAAACGCAAGTTGTCGGATCGAACAATGCATACAGCGCTACCATACCGGCTAGCGGGACCTACTACATCCTCTTTGTCTACCGGAACAACGGCATATCTCAAATTACAAGTGGTTACGCAACCATAGATCTTAGCTATCCCCCGTACATAACACTAACACAAGTGTCCCCAAGTGCAATCGCAACAACCCTCACATCCAGCAATTCATCCATGTTATCGATTAGCACCCCCATTCCAGAATTCCCAGTCTGGAGCACAGCGATACCACTCATACTCTCAATTAGCTTAGCAGCAGCAATTATAAAACGAAAAAGAAACTAAACCACACGATTCACGCTCCTGCTTCAACTGGAGGGGGTGGGGGAGCGTAGTTTTGTGGGTACAGCATAGTCTACGTGTTTAGTAGGAGTCTGGCAAGTATCAAAATCGCTAATAGAAATACGGCGATACTAAGGATAGCTTCGGCTGAGGATGTTGGTTCATACCTGTTCGCCGAAATATTCTCCTGATTCGTTCGATATTTCTTGAACGCGTACAGTTCTATCACACCGCCTAAGAAGACTAGCGCTATACCGACCGCAGATGAGTACCGAATGCCGGGCAATATGTCCATAACTGACGTTAGCGCTAATCCGAATCTGGCGACTGCAAAACCTAGCACAACCACTGCAACGCCAGTTCTCACCCATGCAAGGTACGTTCGCTCATTCGCTAAATGAGCCGTCACTTTATCAGTACGCATACGGACCGTGAGTTGAATTGAGTTGTTGAGGCTATTTGTTGGTTTATGACGTAACACCAGTTATACCGACAAGACACGGAAAATGAAATTCAACACCTAACCGTACATCTAACACTACCCATGCAAGTCGGTGCGGAGAGCGGGATTTCAGCACCAGTTTACCGGTACATATAACCAATAGAAGAACGGCGCTGAACGCCAAATGTTGCTCGTTTGACGCGACATGAATGTTCGGTTGCGACTAGAAAATGGTTGTATAGGAATGGAATAGGCCTGCTAAATACATCAGGTAGAAGCCTAGAAGAAAAACTACAATGTATAGCATAGCGCTGTCTCTGCGCGTCAAGTTGGGAATCAACTTGTATTCAATATAGAGAACCGCCGCCGCGCCAACAGCGAAAAAGATGGTGGCGTCAATAGGCATCGCGAGCGCCACCACCAAACCAATTATTGTTGGAATGCCGGCCACAAGACCAAGCAGGAGGCTACGTGCGAAGGATGTCTTCAGGGCGGTCGCGAAGACTCCGATAACGAATCCCTCTAGGAACTTATGGAACACATATGCTGTACCCGAACCCAGTCCACCGATAGCCGTAATCAGGCTTGAAGATGTCGGAGCAATCGTATACAAGTAGACTATCAAAGAACCAATTTCAACCCCCTCACCCAGAGAATGAAATCCGATCCCAAGCGCGACAAGAAGCGCCGTCGCATAAGAAAGCGATACCACGCGTCCTCTTCCACGTCGAGTAGGATTGGAGACTTGATCTAACCCGAACAGAATCAGCAAAGCCGCTGCGAAAGACCCGACCAACAAGATCTGTTCCAGTCCCCCCGCGAAGCCTTGAGCGGCGTCAAGCAACGCCGCGTCGTTCATCAAGTCAAGAAAAGACCAGAACATAATGCCTGAAGCAGCCGCCATCAAAACCGTCAATCGAAACTTAGATTTCCCAGCGATCAAAAATGGAACAAAGATTCCACAGTACAGAGGTATCAAGGTGGCCAGAACCGCTTGAGCGGAGTTAATCAATTCGCCAGACATACAAGACACAGCGATTACTAATCTTAGATCGATCGCCCGTTAACTAAGCCAAACCATACCAAGACTTGTGCTCCTAAATTATAGATTCTCCCACGTATCGAGAAAGGTATTAACCGCGTTGTCGAGGAAGCTTAGCTTGTAGGTTGAAAGGATTCTCGTTAATTCTTGAGACTTCGCAACCTGGAAACTTAAACCAGCACCAGTCTTCTCACGCGTCACAACCCCCATCTCTTCAAGTCGATTTAAGTACCAACTGATCGTGGAAGACGAGAGATTCAGCTCTTGAACAATCGCCTTGTAGTCTGCCCCTGGATGTATGATTAGGAACGTAATGATTTCTCTTAGGCGAGGTTGACGCAGGACCGAGATCAACGTCCGCTCCTCCTGTAGAATGGAGGTCGGGTAGAAGCGAACGAATTGACGATCACGTTCTGATTCTATAACGCCTAATCCCATGAGTACTCTGAGATGATTTTCTAGCGCTCCGTTCCCCAAGCCGAGTCGCCGTTTGATCTCTCTGAAATGAAGTCCCGGAGAACTCAGCAAAAGAGCTTCGATTCGCGCACGTGGATCAGACAGAGAGCCGTCACCAGAATCCTATGCGAATTTACATCGCCCTATATTCTCCGAGATTAATGCATGTTGGTACAAACTCAGAGTCGCTAAATTATCTCATTCTTAGACGGTCCATAGGTGTAGCATGGGATTACCGGTACATAATAGCTGAATTGTTGGGTCCGTCCGTTCCCATTTTTGGTAATTGCAGGGTTTCCATTAATAACGTCGGACAGGAAGTGGATAAGAACATGAATCGTCTATCGTCCACCCCACAACGGGTCTTTGGGTCGGTTGATCCAGTTGCCCTCGCCTTCGACGACGCAAGATCGTATGCTCGGAAGTTTATCCAACTAGGCGGACCAGCTAGCGAAACACTTTGGGAACTGGAGACTGCGTTAAGAGGCACTACGAAGCAGCTTTCGTCAAAGATCGCTACTGGATTAGTAAATACGATAGCTCAGTCGGTAGGTTTACCGTCACCTGAATCAATAGCCAACCTAATCGATCAGACGTTTACAGCTACCGCTACATTCGAAAGATCATGCATCAAGATTCTAACATTCGGGGATGATCTGAGGGTTCTCAAGGAGAAGGAGGAACTGCACATGCTCTTAGGAGCCCTTCTCGACGCTTGGGACATGCTATTCCAAATGCAATGCGATACATGGACAATGAAGAATGCTCCATTCGTCTTCAAAATTCTTGACAAGATGATAAGCAAAATGGGGGATGTCAAGGACTTTGGCAGCAAGGTAGTACGAGATTCAACAAGGGTCGTCTCGTCTTCCAAGAGTTACTTCCATCGACTCATTCACGGAAAGCAGACCGATGGGATCACAGATGCTGAAATACTGAAATCAGAAGAAACGATCGCTACCACCGCACCACGATTACGAGAACTCCTCACCTCAATCAACGAACAATGGCCTGACCTCTTGAAAGCATTAGAAGAACTGCAACCCCATCTTGAGGATATGTCGGAGAAACTTGACGTAGCTCTCGAAGTCAAGTCTTCGGAGGCAGAAGCATGACTGTGAATGTCCCGCTTGACCGTATGACGCTGCCAATCACGGAACCGTGCGTTCGATTTCGCCTGCGACGGAGAAACGCCCGGGTCTGTGGACATGGGTAGGATCTCAGTCAACGGTAAGAAAGTCGCGGCCAGCAGAATCAAACGATTGATCTGAAGAAATAAATCGTGCCAACGAAGCTTGTACTCACCACAACCATATCAGGTATGGATTAAACGACCCATGAAACGCTCCGAAGGTGAGGTGCGGGATTTCAGCACCAGTTCACTCTCCATCAAGTTCTATAAAATATAAAAGTCGAAACGATAAATGACTAACATGGCCGCAAGCAAACGAGTGGGGTTTATTGGCGGAGGCCAGCTTGCAAGGATGACTGCTCAAGAAGCAGCCTATATGATGGAACGGAATCCGAATCTGAAGAATCTCGAGATAAACATTCTAGACCCGACCACACATTGTCCTGCCCACGAATATGCTACTCATCACATAGTTGCCGATTTCAAAGATCCAGATGGAATAAAACAGCTTGCTGACATATCGGATGTGTTGACTTATGAAATAGAACTTGGAAATGCAGAATTCTTGATTCAACTACGCGACAAAGGGTTGCGCATGTATCCCTCGCCAGAAACCCTTCAGATCATACAAGATAAGTTCGCTCAGAAGAGTTTCTTGAAATCAAAAGGAATCCCAGTTACCGATTTTGCTGAAACCAACTCCCTCGAAGAGATGAGGAAATATGCTACAAATTTTGGTTATCCATGTATGCTGAAAACTCGACGAGATGCATATGACGGCAGAGGGAACTTCGTAATCAAAGAAAGTAGCCAGCTTGAGGCTGCCTATGACAGATTCAAAGGCAGAAGCTTGATGCTTGAAAGATTTGTCAATTGGGAAAAAGAAATCTCAGTCATTGCTGCCAGAGGCGAATCAGGCGAGCTTGCAACATATCCGGTTGGTGAGAACATGCATATAGACAACATTCTTGAAATGACGATAATGCCGGCTCGTGTGAATAGCGAGACCGCTGGAAAAGCGGAAAAAGTGGCACGAAAAGTCATGGAAGCTTTCGGCGACCGTGGCGTTTTCGGAATTGAGATGTTTGTATATGACAGCAAAATCTTGGTCAACGAAGTGGCGCCTCGCGTGCACAACTCAGGTCATGGAACACTAGAAAAAGACGCATTCGAAACCTCTCAGTTTGAACAACATTTGAGAGCCATATCCGATCTGCAGTTGGGAAACACCCATATCAAACGACCGGTGGTGATGCGCAATATCTTAGGTGACGATAACGGCTACGTAGGCCCCTACAGAATAGAAAATGAAGGAGTCTTCGAGATACCCGGCGCCCATTTGCATATTTACGGAAAGGAAGAAGTCAGGCCGAAAAGAAAGATTGGGCATATTTCAGTGGTTGGAAACATGAATGTTTACAATGAAGACGGAACCACGAACATAATTTTTGATGAGGACGATGAAGCACCATCCAGCGATAGAAGTTTAGAGGTTCTCGTAAGAAGAGCTAATTTTGCCCGACAACTTATAAAAATTGTTCCAGTTGACAAACATGAATAAAATGAAGCCACTCGTTGGCGTTGTATGCGGAAGCAAATCAGACTTTACATCTTTGACAGAGACTTTGAAAACTCTTGATCAATTGAAAATTCCATACACACTAGACGTATGCTCTGCTCATAGAATGCCAGAGGACATGACAAAATATGCAAAGGAAGCTGAAAGCAAAGGATATCACGCAATCATCGCTGTCGCTGGTGGAGCTGTAGATTTAAGCGGCATGATTGCCGCATATACGATAATCCCAGTTATCGGGTTACCAGTGAAAACTGCCGATCTTAACGGAATCGACTCTCTATATTCGATTGTTCAAATGCCAAACGGCATACCGGTAGGTGCAATGGGCATTAATCGTGGCAAAAATGCAGCACTGTACGCCGCCGAAATAATAGCGCTCTCTGACAAATCTGTAAGAAAAAGATTACGAACATATCGTCAACAAATGACTTCTGCTACTAGAAATGATGCAAAAAATGAAATTTCTAAAATTAAAAAAAGTAAAAGACATCCTTTCCTGCTGCAAAAAGATTGATCGAGGAGTTTACTATAACCAACCGCCCGTAAATTAGCAACATCGATTTCTTCTCGACTCCAGAGATGGAGTGTGGGATTTCAGCACCACTTTACCGGTACACATAAGGTCACTAGTGACGCACCAGGAAAATCGGTATTTAGAAACCCCCACCGGTGACGGTTGGGGGCTTATTCGGGTGGTATTTGTGCCATGGCGAGTGAGATGTCGATTCCTTTTTTGCGGTAGTAAGCCTTCGTGGCGTAGTAGGCTATTATGCCGAGTACGAAGACGCCTCCAAGTGTCTCCAAGGCGGGCGCTCCTGTCGGACCGCCCATCGCTGGGTTCTGTAAGCTGAAGTAGAACAGGAAACTGAACAGGATCAGGTTCGCGAGGCCGACCAGTGAAATGGCTGGAACCCCGCCAACCTTGTATCTCGCTACGGACGAGGATTCGAACAGGTCTTTCCGCCGATATGGGTAGATGATTGCTACGAAACCTACGAAAGCGTACAGTCCCGTAAGTACTAACGTGAAGTTGAGGGCACCGAATATTACTCCAGCATAGACGCTGACGACAAGCCCGAACTCGACTAGGACCATGTAGAGTATAACTGCGAACACTGGGGTATGAAATCGGTCGCTTACGTTTCCTAGTTTAGACGGGAGAGTTCGGTCGAACCCCGCGGCCAATAGGATTCTGGAACATACCAGGCCTATAGCCGCTAGTCCAGAGATTCCCCACGCGAAGAGCCCAACGATCATCAAAACGATCAGTACAGGGTTGTTCGTTAACAGGAGTGAGAAGAAGAAATTGTTCCAAGGAATCGGCAACGTGTAGAGGCTTGGATTGGTGTTTTGAATATAGGACAGCGCGTTCACGAAGGTAGCGCCTACTACGCCCTGAAACGTGTACCCAACGACTGCGAAGAAGATGACTGAGATCAAGCCTCCGAGGAAGCCGGCAACGTACATTGATTTTCTAGCCCCCTTCAGTTCTCCGCCGAAGTATGCTCCCATCTGAAATCCGTTTAATGAAATGAACATGAACGCCGTAGCGAACAACGTTGGGACCCCGAAACTGACGAGCCCCGGGTTCACGAAACCTAGGCTATGCGCCTGTGAAATAACTCCGGTATATGTGGTGTTGTATCTTTGGAAGTCTGCGTTAAACGTGCTTGCGAAACTTGCTTGCGAGGAACTTGCGTAAAGCAGAATAGAGATCAGGATCGAGATTACGCCTAGTATCCACATGGCCAACTGGTATCGGAGGTACTGTCTCAACGGTATGAGAAGCAGACCTGTCATCGCGACGATGATCACTGTGCCTATCCCGATTATTGCAGCGTTCGTCGCGAAGAATGCTGACGAGGCCGTTAAACCGGGATTGTTCAACGCGAAACCCATCGTCGCAATTCCCGACCCTAAGAAGTAACTGACGGTGTAATTCACGAGTGAACCCCAGAAAAGCGCCTGGTACAGGACGTAGATGAAAATGAAACCTACCGCTATACTCGGAGTTGTTATGCGCGTAATCCACACGTAGTCTCCACCGGAACGCGGCATCGCTTCAGTGAACCAAATGTAAAGAAGAGCATTCAACAACACGAATGGAATCGCGAAGAACGCAGCCGTCCCAAGATCGGCTCCAGGCCAGAGATAGGGAGTATAGGCTTCAAACGTCGCCATCCCAAGCCCGTAATTAGTCAAGATAACCGTTGTGACTAACGCGTTAAACGGAGAAATTCCACGAACTAAACCGGTAGCTTCTCTAAGAAACACTAAACGTTTTGTCGGAACATCTGCCACTAAAATCACCGAATGCCCGACAAAATTTTGATCTCGTTGGCACTAATTAAATTTCCGGCCGAATCTCTCGCACAACCTTCGAGCATCCTTCCTTAATGTCAACGCGGAGAACCGGCGCCACTCCCTGTACTTTTTTCGAGCTATCAAGCCTTCTCAGTCAACGCAAACTGCATATTGTAGAATACTCGGGAAGATTACGCATGCGTAAGTTGAGTTCTTCAAAGAAACTCTATCAGGCTGCTTCGGTTTTCGTGACGGGTGGCGTACAGTCAAGTTTCCGGTACGTCGAACCCCACCCTCTCTACTTTTCCAAAGCCAAAGGTGCCTACTTATGGGATGTTGACGGGAATAGGTACGTGGATTGTTTAGTTAACATGGGAGCGTGCATCCTCGGTCATGGAGACCCAAAAGTCACAGAGGGCGTGCGAACCCATCTCCGTTCGGGTCTGGTCTCCACCCAAGAGACCGAACTAACCGTAGACCTGAGCAGGACTCTTCACAAGATGATTCCGTCAGCTGAGATCGTCAAATTTACCAACACAGGGACCGAGGCGGTGATGCATGCAATCCAGATCGCTAGAGGATATTCGGGTAAGAACAAGATTGCGAAGCTGGAAGGCGGCTACAACGGTTGGTATGATTACGCCCTCGTCAGTACGCATCCCAGACTTGAGGAAGCTGGTCCCGCAAATGCGCCAGTAGCTGTTGCCGGATCCGCCGGATTATCAAAAGACGCGACGACCGAGACCATAATTTTGCCATACAACAACATTCATGATACGTCCAGGATAATTAGCGAACACAAGGATGAGCTCGCGGCAGTAATCATTGAACCCGTCATGTTCAACATTGGCTGCGTTAAACCCAGAAACGACTACCTAAAAGTGATCAGACAACTTACCGAGGATCTGGGAATAATACTAATCTTCGATGAAGTGATCAGCGGGTTCCGACTCGCCCCAGGCGGAGCTCAAGAATACTATGGGGTCACTCCGGACATTTCGACTTTCGGAAAAGCGATCGCTAACGGTTATCCTCTCGCAGCAGTCGTCGGAAAACGAGAGTTCATGAAGGTAACAGACCCGAAAACCGGCAAAGTCGCGTTTGCTGGAACATACAACGCTAATCAGATTGGAATCGCAGCCTCAAACGCAACCCTAAAGCAACTTAGGACCGGCCGCATCCAGAAACGGTTCCATGAGCAATCAAAGTGGCTGAAGAAACAGTTCGATTCAATCGCAGAAGACATGCACATCGACGCTCTCCTTAGCGCGCTCGGCGGAAAGTTTCAGGTCTACTTCATGCATGAAGAACCAGTCGATTACCGAACCGCCATCAAAACTGATGCAAGAAAATATGCCGCGTACTACAAATCGGTGCTGGATTCAGGAGTCCTGATGCACCCAACCCCAACGTTCCATCACGGATTATCGGCAGCCCACACTCGAACCGAATTGAACATCATCCTCAAAGCGATGGAAAATGGACTGCGTGCATCGAACAACGTAATTTCGAAAGCCGCTTGGGAATCGTTGGGTTAGAAGAGGGGCATTACTGGAATCCAGTCTGGACGTCGTGGATCGTAGAATTCGTTAACGTCGCCTTGCTCCCTGTAGGCCGCTGCGTACTTTTCCAGCTTCTTCCTATCTAACTCTACGCCGAGACCCGGTCCGTCTGGGACCTTCATTTGTCCGCTCCTGTAAACGAAGGGTTCAGTGATGACGTCGTCGAGTTGGTGATGGTAATGCGAATCAACGGCATGCGTGAGGTGAGGGTTAGCGGCAGCGAAATGGAGAACTGCTGCAGTTGAAACGCCCAGCTCTCGGTCAGAGTGAATCGCTAATCCAAGCTGGATGGCTTCTGCAATCGCTACGAGTTTCTTGTTGAAATGGAATCCGCCCCAATAGTGGAGGTCTTCCTGAATCATGTCGATGGCGCCTAATTTTACGGCGGGCATTATCTGGTTGAACCAGATTACGCACATGTTAGTTGAGAAGGGGATTGCGACTTCTTTGCGAACTCGTGCCATGCCTTCAATGTTCAATGTGGGGTCTTCAACGAACTCTAACGCATACTGTTCCATTCGTTTTAGAATACGGATTGAGGTTTCGGGTGACCAGGCTCCGTTCGGATCGAAACGTATCAGGAACTTGTCTCCGTAGGCTTCCCTGAAACGTTTCACTGTTTCAAGTTCGTCCTCTGGCGAGAAAACGCCTCCTTTGATTTTTGTTCCGATGAACTTGCCGCATTTGGCGTCTATTTGTTCATGGTATTTGAGCATCGAGTCAGCTGAATCGATTGGTGGGATTCCTCCTTTTCCTTCGTATCGGTAGAAGAGGTAGGAGATGAACGGAATCTCTTTCCTTGTCGCTCCGCCGAGAAGGCTGCAGACTGGTTTGTCAAGTGCTTTTCCGACGGCGTCCCAGCAAGCCATTTCCACGCCAGCGAAAGCGTGCGGGGGGATACTGGTCTCGTATGGTATTTCGAAGTAAGGCGCAAATTTGGCTGCAATCTTCCCTACTTCCGCGGGGTCTTCTCCTTTCACTATCGCTTTGCATTGATTCATGATGGTCGCTGCTACGCCGGCTCCGCCGTATGTCTCTCCGATTCCGGTAATTCCTTCATCAGTCATCAGTTCGACAATTGTTCGGGTTGTACCAACTTCAACTCCCATGCTCCAGCGTAGTGGAGCTTCCATTTGTACGGTAACGGGTGTCGCTTTGATGTCAATAATTTTCATAATTTCACGTTAGAAAGTCTGAGAGTTTTCCAGTAATATAGTTACTGATTCGGAAACGGTTAACTGCCAGCTACCAAGGACAAGACTGCTGCTTGTAACCAGTAATTCATTTTGTGGGTTATCTGAAACTAACCTACGTTAGAACTAAGGTAGCCAGGTTTACCCGAACATTTTCGTAACCTGTCAATTGCAATAACCTAGTTTTGAGGCGAGGGCTGAAGCCGAGTTAGAAATCCATAGAGCTGAATCCTACGTTCCAAGCGACATTGAGGTGCACGCTAGAATAAGAAGACTGAAGGCGCAACTGGATAAGTGCTTTGACAAGCATGAAATCTCTAACTACGAGAACATCCGGGAACTTTCCCAAATTATCCGTCGACTACTTTCGATACGAAAGCCTAGAAATAATGTGGAAAAGTATTCTTAGAATCAGATTGCGACATATCCCTTTTCATGCGACTATCGACTCACCGACCAGAATCCTCCGAGTATTCCTTAACCGCGTTCGCCATGGTCGCCAGCTTCTGGAAATTAGCTCGTCTAGGTATTACGGTTGAGTACCATCCCGGGGCGAATCCGCAGTCGGCGACCGCGCCGAGTGACGAGGTATCAATGTATTTCGCTGCCCGCTCTAACCTCTTCTTAACTAGCCAACCGGGTTCAACATCAGGTGTCTTCACGTCAATCACACCTGCGTAGATCCGCTTTCCTTTCGGAACGGGGAAGTCTTTGAATATCTGGACATCGTCCTCGTGCTGCGCGTTTGCAAGTTCTAGCAGATACCCAGAAACATGCAGCTCGTAGAGTTCCGGTATCAGGTTTCGGAAACTTCCACCTGTCACCCTGTGAGTTGCTTTGTGATTTCCGAAGCAGACATGGACGTGAATCTTCTCTTGTGGGAACATCTTGATCGTCTCATTTACCAAATCTACGGCCTCCGAAACTTTCCGAGAGGCTTCGGTACGGTTCGGCAGGGTGGAGTAGGGGGTGATATCGGGAAAATCGATCTGGATTCTGGCTGCGCCACCGTCCAAGAGGGCTCCGTACTCAAACTTTAGGAGCTCTATCGCGTCCTCCAAGTACTGCTCGCGGCTGTATCCCGACACGCCTTCAGGCGGGTAAAATCGGAGTAGTCGAGTGATCGGTGGTTGCGGAACCTTGATCGGCTTATTTGTAATCTTCTTTGAGAAGGTTAGTTCTCTCAGTGCCACAGGTTCGCTCCATTTAATTTTGCGAACCACGCCAGGTTCGTAGTAAGTCTCGGCGCCAAACTTCAGAGGAATCTTATGCGGTTCATATCCTTCGACGGCCTCGGTCAAGTATTCGAAAAAATTGGTGCGCCTCTGCTCCCCATCGCTTATCTCGTCAAGCCCGGTTCTCTCGAGTTCTTCTATCGTTAGTTCCGCGGCGATATCCGAAAGCTTGTCGAGTTCTTCCTTTCCGATCTCTCCTCCCGAGAATGCCTTTCTTGCTTCGATCAGCCAGACAGGTCGAGTGATGCTTCCCACGATAGAAGTCGGAATCAGATTCTTTGATGACGAAATGTTCAATCTCCGGGAGAAACTGCAGATCTAATCAATATAGAGTTTTTTCTAGTCTTGAACTTCGTGAGTTGTTTTGGAAATGATGCACTTTCAAGACGAAAATCAAGCTATAACGTAAAAGAGGCGGTTGTCGCGATAACTAACCTAACCGTACTTGACAGTCGCCTGTAATTGGTCTTTTTCATTTGCGGAATTCAAGCCAAGGCTCAAAGAACAGTTGGCGAAAGATACTAACCAATAGGTGATAAACACGACCAGTGAGATCGTCAGTTCTGCATTGAGCAGGCATAGAATGAGTTTGACTGAACCCGAAGCAAAATCCTTGTGCAGGGAGTATTCCATACCAACCCCAGCTCATGAAATAGTCCACACCGAGGAAGATGCGGAGGCAGCTTCGTTAAGACTCGGTTTTCCTCTTGTCGCGAAGATTGTATCGCCTCAGATTATTCACAAGACTGACGCGGGTGGCGTCATGCTCAACATCAAGTCACCGCAAGAAGCGAGAACAGCTTTCTCGACGATCTTGAAACGAGTCAACGGTTATAATCCTCACGCTAAAATCGACGGCGTTCTTCTCGAGACTTTGCAGCCCCCGGGAATCGAGGTTATAATCGGTGCCATAGACGATCTTCAGTTTGGAAAGACGCTGATGTTCGGCATAGGTGGAGTGTTTGTCGAAGCATTTCACGATGTAACCTTCAAGCTGGCGCCTGTAACAGACGGCGAGGCAAGACAGATGTTGGAAGAGATACAAGCCCATGAGCTATTGTCTGGGTATAGAGGCTCGGTTGCTGTTGACAAGAATGCGCTGGCTCGAATTTTACTAGCCACTTCACGCCTTATCATAGAGAACAGCGAGATTGTTGAGATTGACTTCAATCCAGTAATCGCCAGAGGGAATGGAGCAATTGTTGTAGACGCTAGAATAATGCTCTCAGAAACCGTTCAAAGCACAAACGTGACATCTAGCTATCCTCCGGAATCATTGGCTAAGTTCTTCAACCCGAACTCCGTGGCGGTAATAGGAGCTTCCGCAACTCCAGCCAAGATAGGATATGAAGTACTCAGAAGTCTACTTCAAAACGGTCGCAAAATATACCCAATAAATCCGTCTCAAGAATCGATTCTGGGTCTGAAGGCATACCGAAGCGTTCTCGATGTTCAAGACAAAGTGGACTTGGCAGTCCTGACATTACCTCCTTTACTTGTTCCGTCAATTTTGGACGAATGCGGGCGGAAAGGAGTGGAGACTGCCATAATCGTGTCTGGAGGCTTCAAAGAGACCGGAATGGAAACGATCGAGAGAGATGCACTTGCAACAGCTAGACGATACGGCATACGAATCATCGGTCCGAACTGTATCGGAGTCCTTAATGGGCATAGCAAACTTGACACTTTCTTCCAATCCCACGAGAGAATGCTTAGGCCTAAGTCGGGAGCTACCGCGTTCATCACTCAAAGTGGCACGTTTGGAGCAACCATTCTGGAATGGGCTGCCGAAGAAAGTGTTGGAATAAGTAAGTTCGTAAGTTACGGTAATCGATGCGACGTCGACGAGGGCGACCTGGTCCACTTCCTCGCGCAGGACAAAGAGACGTCGATCATTGGAATCTACGTCGAAGGATTAGAGAACGGAAGGAAACTCTTCGAAGCCGCTAGAGGGGTAACTAAGCAGAAGCCTATTGTGATCTTGAAGTCCGGAAAATCCCAGTTAGGTTCGAAAGCCGCTAAATCCCATACCGGCTGCCTTGCGGGTTCTTATGCAGTAGCGAAGGCAGCCTTCGAACAAGCAGGAATCATAGTGACGGCAACTATCGATCAGCTTTTCGATGCGGTGAAGGCTCTTTCGATGCAACCACTACCTGAGGGACGAAATCTTGCAATGGTGACAAATGGCGCTGGACCATGTGTGATGGCAGCAGATAAGATCGACCAGTGCCGGTTGAAGATCGCGCCACTCTCACAAATCTCGATTTCAAAATTGACGAAGGCTCTGCCATCGTATTGCTTCATCAGCGATACGACAGTGGATCTGACAGGGAGTGCTACCTCAAATGATTATGAAGCTGCTTTACAGATACTAGCTGATGACTCTGCGGTACACGTGCTGATGCCATTCTTTGTCTTCCAAGATACGCCACTCGACGAACGCATAGTCGACGTCTTGCAGCGAATCAAAAAGTATCGTAAACCGATCATCTGCTGTGCCGCCGGAGGCCCATACACGCGAATGATGATAAAGAGAATGGAAACGCTAGGAATTCCGGTCTATGAAACAGCGGAACGAGCGGTTAACGCGGCGAATTCTCTTGTTCACCAGGCAGAGACTGCCGGAAAGATTCACTCCAGATAATCTAAGAATCTCGACTAACCCAACCCGAATTTCTTAACTATTGTGAGGAATTCTTCGTCGGTTAATCCACGCTTCTTCTGTATAGCTTCTCGTTTCACTTCTGCGAGGACTTTGTCAACCTGTTCGTCAGATGCTTCTATCCCTAAATCTTCAAGTCGCCAGCGGATGCTGTGGGCGCCACTCTTCTTGCCTATGGCCACGTAGAATTTGTTCCCAACGAATTCCGGCATGTAACTTAGGCCATACTGTAGCGCGTTTGCTTTCTTAAAGTTGTGACAGAACATTACTGCGATGCCGGCCTCATAGCCGAAAGCCGTCTCTCCAACAACCGGTTTCTGCGGGGATACTGGTACTCCGCTTGCTTCTTGGACAAGTCTCGAAAGTTCGCAGAGTTTCTCGTACTTGAATCCTAAATCCTTGCCGTACAAGATTCTTAGTGCGACAGCAACTTCTTCTGTCGAAGCTCCTCCCGCTCTCTCCCCAAGTCCATTCACGTTAGTATGCGCAACGGATGCTCCGGCAGCCAATCCGGCGATAGCATTCGCAGTTCCGAAACTGAAGTCATTGTGGCAATGAACCTCCAGAGGCACACGCACCCAGCTCTTAACAGAACGAACGATCTCGCTCATCCCTTGTGGCGAAGCTACTCCAAAGGTATCGACAACAACTACGCTGTCCACATGCGACTCCTTAACCACGCTGGTGTACATCTTCTTCAGGAATGCGGGATCAGCTCGAGTTGAATCAACTGCGAAATAAGTCGTATGAAGACCATGATCTTTTGCGTAGGCGGTGGCTTCAGTAGCCATCTTGAACATTTTCTGCCTAGTCCAACCGAATCCTTTTGCGATGAGCTCATCGCTTGATGGAGTCTCGATGAGTACGCCCCACACATCACATTTCAGGGCCAAGTCAATGTCCTCTTTACGGGCTCTAGAGAACGCAACAACACCCGCGTTTAATCCAGAATGCGCTATCTCCTTTACCGCGTTGAAATCGTCTTCTGAGACAGCCGGCATGCCTGCTTCGATTCTTTGAATACCCACCTCATCCAATTTCTTTGCAATCGCTATTTTGTCTTCTTTTCTGAAAACAACCCCCGGCCTTTGCTCGCCATCTCTACAGGTCACGTCATATAGTTGCAGTTTCTTCGGAAAATTAAACTGCTTCAGGACGTTCGATTTGAAATTAAATGGACTCGAAACCCATTTTGGACCGATCCATGGTTTGCTCGACAAAGTGATCCTCTCTAGAAACTCCCTTTCGTAATCATACTTCTAAACGGCACTTGCTTTCGTTCTAACGTATTCTAACCGATGTACCTGCCTCTCTCACAGCAGTTCACGCAACCGCCGCAATAATCACATAAGTAATAACATTCTTGTTTGCAGCGTGGACATCGGTATAGCTGCATCGTCGTAATGTGTGCCTGCTCGCTCATATCTAATCTCCGTTGCGGTTAACACAAGAGTTAGAATTAAGGTGCCGATTACTTTCCGAATGTGAATCCGAACGGTACGCGTAAATAACACCCTTTTCTCAACTCTCGTACATTTCTGTGTAAATTTATGAATATTTGATACAAAGATGTGGTTTGACTTTCGCGAATGTGAGAGGTAAGGCTGATTCTCAAATTGGAATTTCACGAATCTGCTGATATCGTTTCGTTAGTGAATCGATTCATTCGACTGAAAACCGAATTTGAAAAGATGCGTATTACTTGGGCAGTTTTCGCTGGTGCTGCCGCTCACGCCTATGGTTCTGCACGGAAGATTACGGATATCGACATCTTGGTGGAGAACAGCGACATCAGAAAGATCGAATCTGTCCTTGGACTCTCGATCCGCGACAAGCAGACAACGGTGGACTCCATAGATCTAGTATTTGAAATCGAATTCAAAACTAAAGGGAAAATCATGAGATTTTTCATGGACGACGAGATGCGAAAGAGATTGGGATACAGGCGGCTATACGGACTTGAAGTTCCCATCGTTCCACTCGAAGATAACATCATCCTAAAGGCTGCATTGGGAAGAGGTTTGGATCAAGGAAAGTTCGATCTACAGGACATTATCGACATGAAGAAAAATTCTATCGACTATGAATACCTAAAGAGACGAATCAAATTCTATAACGTAGAAGAAATTGTTGTCCCGATCTTAGCTGACCTAAACGTGCTTTGACGGTCGTTTTCATTTGCGAAATTATGATGTTCGTCTCTTTGCAATGGACCCAGCGAAAAACGGTCATAGTTCTCAAAGAGACCCTCACTAGGCAGCGTGCCTTAATGTCCTAGGACGTTGCTTTGTGAATGCCTAATAATCTCAACACAACCGCCTGTCATGGTTGACATAAGATGAAATCTTCTCTGAAACCTGGCATTGAACACGAACTCCGATTTAGAGTGTCTGATGCAAAGACGGTGCCGGCCATTTATCCAGAGGCTCCAGAATTGCAGTTAATGCCGAAGGTATTCGCAACAGGCTTCCTAGTCGGGCTCTTGGAATGGGCGTGCATTGAGGCAGTGAATCCGCACATAGAATGGCCTACCGAGCAGACAGTGGGCACACACATTAACGTGAGTCACTGCGCGGCTACACCCCCCGGATTAGAAATCTGCGTAAAAGTCAAACTAAGCGAAGTCGACGGCAGACGACTAGTCTTCCATGTCGAGGCTAACGACGAATTTGACGCCATATGCAATGGAACGCATGAACGATTCGTCGTTAATGCGAAGAATTTTACTGCAAAAGCCTTCGCAAAAACACAAAAAATACGGAGTAATCGTTAGACGTTCGAATTCTACTTCCTTCTCGTTACTGCTGGAGATGCGCCAACTTCGCAGATTGGGTAGGGGATTTCAGCACAGGTTACCAGTACATATAATGAGTAATGAATTCGTTGACGCGATTATCGGTTTGAGCTTATGAATCCTCGTTTGATCAACCAACCGCCCTTAAATCATCAAGCCCGGATTTTCATTGAATTATGGCAACTGATGCCGTCAGAGTCGACTTTTGTCATGTGACGGTCAAGTAACCCAGCATGTAACCTCTTAATCCCATACCTGACCCACATGGAGCAGTACACAAGTATGAGTAGACTCCGGGCGCTGTGAAAGTGTACGTGAAAGTGACTATTGTGTCGGGCGGGATCGGGATGTTAACGTTAAGGCTTGGAATACTGAACGTGTGACCAATCGGAAGACCGTTCACTGATTGCCCAACGATGTAATGAGAGGCAACCTGTCCGTTCGCAGTATCGTTGTAAATAGTGAAATTCGTTGAAACAGGTCCTGTAAAGTTCTCGTTTAGAGCGGTGTCGATGTTGGTGATTACGAATGTGACCGGGACACCAGCTGGAACGGTTATGTTATTGTCGTTCACTCCGGGGCTGGTCGTATTTGTTGCGAGCCGGGGTGCCGTGCCATTTACGGAGGAGGAAAGTACGAACGCGTCGTAAGTCGGTCCTCCCCAATCAGGAATAACATCAATGTTAACTACCTTAGAGGGTGCTGGAGATGGAGCGGTTGTCGTGGGAATTATGGTTCCTCCATACCTGCCTGCAGCAAACCCCATCACTAGTACCAAAATCAACACCACGGCGATCATCGGCCTTCTCAATCTTATGCCGCTTTGTTGAGGTATGGGCTTCTGCTCAGTCTCCAGGGTTAACGTTTTTTGAGGAAAACTGATCTTGAAACCTGAATATTCAGTGCTCTGTGGATGGTCTATTCGGAGAGTTTCGGATATTTCCGAAAGGTATGCGTACGTGTCAGAGTCTACGAATAATTTGAATCCGGGCGATACTATGATTTTGTCATCTGCTCTTGGCTCATTACAGTCGACGGAGAATACGTACTTCACGCCGAAGACATCGCTGCCTCTGATCTGTAGTCGCAGTCCACACAACGGATTGCCTGCCGCGTCAACCCTGCCTCCTCTTTTTAGAAACTCCTTGGCTTTCTCAGCAGCAACATCGGTAAATATGATATCCAAATAATCACCATGAGTTAGGTTGCGAGAACGTAGGCCGGTTGTGGTGCGAATTATGGATTCTCAGCAGAGTTTGACTGTTCATGCGTGTTAAAAGACAAAAATGATATTCTTAAGCCTCCACACTTTTTCCCAGCCGTGAAAATGAGTCAGTCACCTGGCCCTGCCCTAATTAACGTGTACTAGTAAACCGGTGCTGAACTCCCTGTTCCTTCTCCGAGAACCAGAGACTACGTTTGTTCGCATTTCTCAATTGTTCAAGTAGATATTTCCTGTCGACGAGTCATATTGTATTGGGATACTTTGTAGTGGGAATGGTGCGGGACCAGCTAATACTTGCGCATTGTTGTATGGGTCGTATACTGCGCCATGACAGGGACAGATGAGGTCTTTCGATGATGGATCAAACTGAACTTGACACCCGGCGTGGGTGCAGGTAGTGCTGTAGGCGACGAATTGGCCATTATCTAAGTGGATTAGTACTATTTGGCCGACCGTGGGATCATTGAGGGTTAACGCCTGATCTGGCTGAATGTTCGAGGCATTCGCTAACAATTGAGCATGAGTCACGGCATTTTGGATATAGGTAGCGGGTGACGGCTGAGTCACGGCGTTTTGAGTATAGGTAATGGGCAATGGCTGAGGCAGGTTGGGAGAAGAACCCGCCTTCAGCAGTAGTAATCCGAAAACCGAAGCCCCGGCAACCCCCAGCATCGCACGAACGAATCGCCGGCGTTCTCGTCGGATGCGCGTCCTCTGCTGGGTTCGGACATCGACGTCGGGACGAAACGAAGCACGAGAGAGTAACTGGGAAACCTGCGGTTGACCTAAGAAGACGGATACGGCCACGTCCCGCGGAACCCTCATCCCATATTTCCTTGTCATTTGTTCCGCAATCTCACTAGTCTTTTCTGAACTCAAAGGGCGGCAGCCTCCTTGCGGTTGACAAGGTTTTGAATCGCATTCAACAGTCTAGGAGTATCAGCTCGGTCGACGCCCAAGCTTATGACGAACGCGCGGACAAATTCAAGTATGGTCACTGTCTCACGATGTGTGACGAACTGTTGCTTAATCCGATCAAACGCTTTGTTCACTTCCTGCACCTGATTAGGATAGAGAGATGCTCTCGTTGAGAGCGGACTAGGCGATTCGTTCCGTGGCCGCATATTCTGAGGCTGTGTATAAGTAGCAGGTTTTGTTACGAGCCAGCCGAACGCATGAAAATGCTTCGCTATAGCACCGTCGACGCTCAAGCTTGGTTGGGGGCCGATTAGAAGCAGCGTCAACCAGCACATCACGAAGACAATGTCTGAACCGAAGTAGAAGGGAAAAGCATTCCATGTGGCAGACAAAAAGAACATGAAGTTAAGGGTCAACCCAGCTAACGCCGCGGGTCTGAACAGGAAACCAGTTAGTGTGCCAATACCAATGAGTACCTCACCAACCGCTACGAGCCATCCGAACATGACTGCGTTCGGTGCCACTGCTAAAAGAAAATAGTGAATTGGTGAACCAACGGCATATTGCGAAATTAAATGCCCAATGTACCCTGATTTCGACGGATCAAAGAAAGAGGGATCGGTTAGATGTTGCAGGCCAGCGTACAGAAACGTCAAGCCCATGAATAACCGTAATGGCAAAAATAGATTCGAAGAGACGAAGGCACCGTTTTCGCGTTCGGGTAATATGTTTGTATCCATTTCAGCTCTCTCCTCATTGGCGAAGTTGGTATTCGGACATTAGTAGGCCACAACGCTGGCATCTCACGAGTCTTAACGGGCTTCCATCCGAATCATAGTCCTGACCAATCACACGTATTCTCTTATGTCGACAGCGATGATTTTCCTTCCCGATCATTGATCGCATTTCTTCCAAACTCGGGACCGCAATAGGATAGGCGGGTCTTAATGCTACATTTTGAAAGCCCCATTCAAACCGTTGAATGGCGAATGCGGAGTTATTCAAAACGTTGAATGAATACTGCAGCAACGGTTTGAATGTTCTCAGGTCGCGTGCCTAACTTGAAATTCTACGCCAGATCTTGATCGTTTCATACCAGAGCACCACGATGGATAACGAATACACAATCGTGACGATGTCGTCTAAGTCAAGCGGCACTCTCCAAACCAGATAGGCGTAGTATACTAGGATTCCAGTAAACATGAGTGTCACAAGGAAGAGCTGAGGAACGATTCGTCGTCCAAATTTGACGTAACCGTCGAGTAAATCGGCTGAAATGTCGCTCACGACAACGTACCTCCCATCTTCCGTCCGGTTCACAACACCAACCTCAACTAGTTTGGAGAGATGGTAGAAGGCCAATGACGGAGTGGAGAGATTCAATCCGCGTTGAACATCTCTCAGTTCGCATGGACCGCTTCTCAAGACGAATAAGTACACGCGAAGCGTGTTTCCTTTGATGGCTGGAGCCGTAGCTTTCTCGACCATGCAGCCCTCCTCTCCCAAGTCAGTTTACGTGGAATTCGGAGAACAGGTAGTTTATTGTTTGCGCACCCCCCCCAGAAAAGACCAAAACGCACGATCCGCGCATTGAATTACGAAAGTGTTCAGGTAAACCTGACTACTCCACGAATCGCTTTCTATATAATGAGTAAGGAATTCGTTGACGCGATTATCGGTTTGAGCTTATGAATCCTCGTTTGATCAACGACTTGATTACGCCCTCGTAATCGTTCGTGTACAATTTCGTTCCATAAGTTGAGTGCGATATTCCTAGACTTCGCAGCGCGTCCTTCTCATCTTTCTCCAACCTTCCCGCATGACCGGTAATTTCGATATGTTGCTCCTGAGTTTTCACTTGAAGGCTCCTACACCTACGCTTCACAGCCTGTTCAATAAGCCAAGCCCTAGCTTTCGGGTCATCCGGAATCTGAAACTTATCGTCAGCCACGATCTTCTACCTCAATGAAAACAGATGACTACCCACTTGTTTGTCAGCTATTTGTTAGTTTCTAACAAAACACAAACGTTGTATTGAGAAGGAAACCTGCCTCGAAACTTTCGCTACGAAGACTCATATTCACTGTATGATCCCAGTACATCCCAGTAAGCCAGGGGTGAGCGTGAGGGCATGCTGCGATCGTCGATAAAAGCAAGAGAAAAGCGTGAAAGTAGGAAGCTAAGTTTCTTGCTTTACAGAATGTTATACGGACCGTTAAGCTTCGTTCAGGCTGGCTACAGGCAGCTACTAATTCTGCTTTCCATGTTCATTTTTGGAACATGGATCTTCACACGTTATGAGGGACTTCCCGGGCTCCTTGCTCTTTTCGCGTCGGTTTCAACTGTCACTACTATCGGACTCTTCACGCCGAACAACGGCAACGTTTACGCCATGAACCGAAACGAAGTCATATTAATCATAGTGCTAATGATCGTCTCGGTTGGTTCAGGAGCATCACTAGTCCAGAGCACGGTTGGTATGGCAGTAAGCGAACGTGGCAAAGCAGCAGCGCAGAACCGACTAGTGAAGAGACTGAAGAACCACATAATCGTCTACGGATACAGCCACATGGGCAGGTTCATAACCGAAAAACTTGCAGAAATCGGATACGACTACGTCATAATCACAAGGATTCCTGATGTTTACAATGGGTTGCTGAAGAAGGATTTGTTCGTTGTTCTCGAAGATGAAACGAACATAATGGGTGCTCTGGAGTCAGCTGGAATCGAGAAAGCATCCCTCGTCATAGCAGCAGATGTTAACGACTCGGATAACATGCGATTCATCTTAACCGCTCGAAAACTCCGGTCCGACATCAAAATACATACAGTAGTCCACGACCCATCGCTTACTGAAGTGATGAAAGACGCAGGAGCAAACGTCGTTGTTCCAACCACCGCCGCGGCCGGTGAGCTGCTTGCATTTTCAGCTGACAACAAGAACCTGGTCGGCGTAGTCTTCACACAGAATATGAAAACCCAACGCATCACTGAATTTACCATCCACGCACCATCCCCAATCATTGGTAAGAAATTACATGAAGTTGCTGAAAGGGTGAAGATAATCGGAGCCGTACGCGATGCAAAAATTGACGCGACCGTCTTCGACGGAACCTTCACACTACGGGAAGGAGACACGCTTCTAATTCTCGGTGACCCCACACACATTAAGGAACATCTCGAAAAGACGGCGACCCGACGTCCCCACTAAGTCTACTCCGATTTGTGTGTCTGTAGCCATCAATGTTTATTGTAAGCCACGGATCTAACGTGGTCTAAGAGTGCTGCTTCCGAATGGCCAAAGCCACTGCGAAAGATAAGCGTGAAAGCAGAAAGCTGAGTTTCGCACTCTACCGGCTCTTCTATGGTCCCGTAGCATTCATCCGACTTGGCTATCGACAGTTGCTCATTCTACTTGGGATGTTCATTTTTGGAACGATACTTTACGCCTACTATGACGGCCTCTCAGCGCTCATAGCACTCTTCGCGTCCGTCTCAACAGTTACGATCATTGGGCTCTACCAACCCAATAACGGCAATTTCACCACAATGAAAAGTGGCGAAGCCATATTAGTGATGGTGCTGGTACTTGTCTCCATCACAGCAGGAGCATCACTTTTCCAGAGCGCGGTTAGCATGGCAGCAAGCGAACGTGGGAGAGTCGACGCGAAGAACCGACTGATCAAGAAACTGAAGAACCACATAATCGTCTACGGATACAGCCACATGGGCAAGTACATAACCGAGCAACTTGGAGAGATCGGTTACGACTTCGTCATAATCACAAGGATTCCTGATGTCTACAACGAGTTACTTAGCAAGGATTTGTTCGTTGTCCTCGAAACTGAAACCGACATAGTAGGCGCTTTGAATCGAGCGGGAATCGAAAAAGCTTCTCTCGTTATAGTGGCAGACATTAATGACTCCGATAACATGCGACTCATATTGACAGCACGAAAACTCCGACCCGACATCAAAATACATACAGTAGTCCATGACCCATCGATGACTGACATGGCGAAAGACGCCGGAGCAAACGTCGTCATCGCCGCCACCTCGGCAATAGGGGACCTACTCGCATTTTCTGCTGACAATAAAGACATAGTAGACGCGGCTCTGGCCCAAGGCATCGTGAAATTTACGATCCATGCCCCTTCGCCATTAATTGGCAAGAAATTAAATGAAGTAGCTGAAACCGAGAGAATAATCGGAGCGCTTCGTCATGGAAAATTCGATTCCAGAATCTTCGACGGGAACTTCACGCTGCAAGAAGGAGATACAATTCTAGTACTCGGCAACCGAACAAACATTATTGAACACCTCGAAACAAGACCCGGCAGACGAACCACTAAATGATATGCATCTAAGAGAGCTACCCGATGGCTAAACCCACAACCACTGGGAAATTTGCCCAGAAAGGGACACGTGGAATCTCGTCTCTGATCTTCCTGGCAAGCTTCATCCTAAGCGCATTCTTGGCATTAGGAACGCTCACTACGAATAGAGCTTTGGGGCTGAGAGCAAGCATTCCCGGCGGACAAGGACTATTACAATTCTACGTCAGTGGCCAAGGATTACTGACGCTCGTTCCTCTAGATCTTATACTGCTGATTTACACTTTTTTTATAATACTAGATATCGTCACTCTCAGAGTTCTGGCAGAAGCTCAGATCGCAGCAGAAGAGAATCCGGAACATGCACAGAGACTAGCAGGTAAAGCGGAGAAGTACATTGATTGGGCTCTCAGTGGACTCGTGTTCTTTATCACCGTTGAATTTTCATCTGCGCTAAGTTCACTACATATCCTCATCGAAGGTGACAATTTCTGGGTCCTGAGCGCGATTAGCGTTATAGTAGCAATGATCGCTCGATCTATAATGCATAGATTGACCGACGTCTAATCCGTGAGGCGCTAATTTGCGTGAACCCACTAGAAGAATCGCATGACGCCAAAGTGCGAGAGTTCTACGAACGGTATCCCTATCCTCGACCCATCGAAAGCCTCGAAAAATATCGAAAACTCTGGCAGGATCAACAAAAACGTCGCGCGGAGTATCACCTATTTTGGCCGGCCAGACCTTACAGGGAAGATCACTCCATCCTAATCGCCGGCTGCGGCACATCTCAGGCAGCTAAACACGCCTTACGTTGGCCCTCAGCTCGAGTTGTCGGTATAGACTTCAGCGCAACAAGTGTCCGTTGTACTGAGGAGCTTAAACGAAAATACAACCTGAAAAATCTCCAAGTCCACCAACTTCCCATCGAGCAGGTGAAAGATCTTGGGATGAGCTTCGATCAGATTGTGTGCACCGGAGTTCTTCACCATCTTGCTGACCCGGATGCTGGACTTAGAGCTCTGCGCGAGGTACTCAAACCGGACGGTGCGATGCATATTATGGTGTACGCGCCATACGGACGGGCAGGCATCTATCTGTTGCAAGAGTTCTGCAAACGAATCGATATCCACGCCGCGGATGATGAGATCCGAGATCTCATTGCTGCACTCAGGGCGTTGCCACCCGGACACCCGCTCGAAAATCTGATGCGCGAAGCCCCCGACTTTCGAGAAGAGGCGGGGCTTGCCGATGCTCTTCTGAACCCTCAGGACCGCGCGTATTCAGTTCCGCAATTATTCGATTTTATTAAAAGAGGAGGACTAACGTTCGGTCGATGGATTAGACAAGCACCCTACACCCCTCAGTGCGGTGCCATCGCGAATATTCCGCAGGCTTCCCGAATCGCACAGCTTGCCTTAGCAGATCAGTATGCGGCTGTCGAACTATTTCGAGGCACCATGGTGACCCACAGCATGGCCCTTTACCGAAACGATAGCCCTGATCTGAAACGGGTTACTTTTGGCGGTGACGCCTGGCTTACTTATGTACCGATTCGAATGTCCGACACGATCTGCATTCAAGAGCGACTACCTCCCGCTGCCGCGGCTGTCCTCATCAACCAAAATCACACTTACCGGGATCTAGTCATGCCGATCGACTCAACTGAAAAAAGTTTGTTTGATGCTATCGACGGGAACAGCAGTATCCGGGATATAGTGCAAAGAACGCTGCCATCATCACAAAATGTGGCGCGTGCTTTCTTCGAACGGCTCTGGCGGTATGATCAGGTAGTGTTTCAAACTTTCACGTAATAATGAGATCTACAATTTTATGCAGCAGGGCTGGTCAGCGACCTCTTTTCTACGTTCAATTGTGCTGGATTACCGTGGCACTTCTTTACCTTCCGTCCACTACCGCAGGGACAGAAGTCATTTCGACCTAGTTTCGCGACCGCGGCCAATAGTGCTGCGTTTTCCGCTTCCAGAATCTTCGTGACACCGGCTGCAGGGTGGCCTTCACGGATTAGCGTAGCCATTATCTTCATGGCGTGATCGGCGTGATTGAAGAATGCCTTGTAACCTGCGCATAGATAGTTTAGACCCGGTTCTCCGTCGGGTGTGAGAATGAATCTGTTCTTAGGGCATTCTCCGTTGCAAGCGAATCTGACTTCGCATTCTCTGCAGTAGCGAGGTAACGTGTCAAGCTTATCCTGACCGAACTTCTCCTGCTGGGGCGAAGCAACTAACTCGACCATGTGTTGGTTTTGGATGTTGCCGACCAAGTATTTTGGTTCAACGAAATGATCACATGAATACAGATCACCATTGTGTTCCAAGGCTAAGCCACGGCCGCAAGTCTTGTCGAAGACGCACATACCTGACGATGGTAGACCGACCCAATTGCGTGCCGCAGCTTCGAATGTTTGGACGAATACTCGTCCGACGTCATTGTGAACCCATTCATCAAAAATCGTGATGAGAAAATGGCCGAACTGTTCGGCGCGAACGGAACGTTCAGAGACCGTTGTGCCTTCCTGATATAATGTGAGGCCGTTTGAGTTGATACGTTCAACCACCGGAATGAACTGCATCCAAGAAGTGCCTACTTCGTCACGCAGGAAACGATAGACTTCAAGCGGATGATCACCATTCACACGATTCATGGTGGTAAGCACGTTGTACTCAACCCCATGCTTCTGCAACAACCGGAGGCCACGCATCACCTTATCGAACGTCGGCTTACCGCTCCTATCTACACGGAACGAGTCATGCAATTCACGTGGGCCATCAATGCTTATGCCAACCAAGAAATTGTTCGTTTTAAGAAACTCACACCACTGATCACTAAGCAACGTGCCATTCGTCTGAATCGTATTCTCAAAAGTCATCCCCGGACGCCTGTACTTGTTCTCAAACTCGATCGCGCGTCGGAAAAAGTCAAGCCCCATCAGTGTCGGTTCACCTCCCTGCCAAGCAACCGTCACCTGATTTGTACGATGCGATTCAATCAGCTGTTTTATGTACTGTTCGAGAAGCTGACCGGTCATGCGGAACCGACTGCCCGGATAGAGCTGCTCCTTATCCAAATAGAAGCAGTAGGCACAGTCTAAGTTGCAGATTGCACCTGTCGGCTTAGCTAATATATGGACGCTGGGTGGACCTTTATGGTTCACTGGTTCCGGGGTCAGCGTCTCCATTTTTAATTACCGAGCAGGACCTTTCCAGTACCTGAAATTCTGACCCCCAGCAGCACTGAGGGCTCTTCTCGGAAGAATCAACTTCCCCAGTACAGTGAACTTCGTGACCTTTGAAACTTGCAATAATTTTCGTACATGCAATCCGAGATGGAGTACATGAACACGGACGGCCGCGGCATTCGGATACTCCTCCACGAGATAACATTTGCTCCGATCCTTATTGAAGTACCATTGGTACCTGAGCGTCTTTGGTTCCTTTTCTTCGACGACGTCTATAAGTTCTTGAGCAATTTTCTTGAATTCGGCAACTTTCCCAGACTCAATCGTGAATTCAGTATGCACGAAAACTCGTTTATCTTCATCCATCAAACTCACTTCTCGAAACTTAGCTTGTCACGTAGAGTTATCATTTGTGGCCTGGTTCCGGATGATGCAACGAAACCCAAGATGCGACATTCCACTATCGATCATTTGTGGCTGTCGCGCCGCCGGTCTATATCGTAAACAGTAATTTGGAGCGCACAAATGCGATCCGCCTTTGACAACTTTACGTGGGATCCTAAACTGTGGTTGTCCTGGGTCGTAGCTTGCGTCGGGCGAGATTACGCGGGGATTCATATTTGGCGTGCAACATGATTTGAATTTCTCAGCTCGCTCATCGAGATGTGGAACGAACCAATCGCTTGTCCATTCCCATACGTTCCCCGCCATATCGTACAATCCGTAGCCGTTCGGTTCGAAGGAACCTACGGGCGATGTGCCTTCATATTTGTCTATGAGCAGATTCTGGTATGGGAATTCTCCTTGCCAAGTGTTCGCCTTGGGTGCTGTGGATTGTACGTCTTCATCGCCCCAAGTGAATTTTGCTCCGTTTAGTCCGCCGCGCGCAGCAAATTCCCATTCCGCCTCGGTAGGCAGATCTTTACCCGCCCATTTCGCATACGCCTCAACATCCTCATACGCGACATGAACAACAGGATGCTTTTCGATCCCCTGAGTTGAACTCTTCATACCACGTGGGTGAGACCAATTTGCTCCAGGACTCCAAGCCCACCAGTTCGCATAATTCTTCAGATCAACGGGACCGCTGGACTTCCGAAACACCATCGACCCGGGTACAAGATTTTCAGCAGGTGCTCCAGGAAAATCCTTCGGATTAAGCGGCCGCTCCGCAACAGTCACGTAACCGGTCTCAATCACGAACCTTTCATATTCCTGATTCGTAACCTCATATTTATCAATCCAGAAACCATACACCGTGACCTCGTGAACCGGTCGCTCTTCAGGATAAAAATCGTTAGAACCCATCAGGAACTTCCCTCCGGGAACCCAGATCATGTTCAAGTTCGTAGGTTTGCCAATTAAAGATGTCAATGAGCAATTTCCTGTATGTTCAACGTTCTTTGGCCGTAGAGCATTAAGGGCTGAGCATCGACGGAATGTGGATTAATAATTGTTCAGAAGAAAATTGGGGAACGCGCCGAAGCGCGTTCTTGCCTTTCATCTTATCGCTAACGAGAGCTACTTGACGCCGACACCGGAACCGTCAAGAAGTTTCTGCTTTTGCCGTGCTTTCTCAATGGCTTGGTCGACGCTGAAGCTTGCGGGTTTTTGGCGTGGCGGGAATTCTTCGAACGTTTTGAGGAACATTGCCACTAGGGCTTGGGCTCCATAGAGGATGAAGACTCGATCGATCATCCATTTGTTGCCGTAGATGTCTGCATCTTCATCGTCGATCTCGAATGGGTTACTGCGTAGGTTGAGGATCACCGGTACACGTAAGTTGACGAGGGGTTCTGACCAGACGTGAAATCCGTGGGCAAGTTGTACCATGAAATGGCACTTCCAGTTCCCGTACCGTAAAGCCATGAGGTCGCCGTCATCACTCCAGTAGAGGAAACCTTTGCGTGGGTTTTCCTTCACTTCGCCCTTCCAGAAGGGCACCATGTTGTAGCCATCAAGGTGGACTTTGAACGTCTTATTGCCTGCCTTGTAACCTTGCTTCACTTTTTCGACAATGTTGGGCTCACCGGCCGCAGCCACAAGAGTGGGTAGCATGTCGATGTGAGCGTAGATAGTGTTGTCGATGGTTCCTGGTTTGATGACGCCTGGCCAACGGATAAAGCATGGCACACGCCAGCCTCCTTCCCAGTTAGTGTCCTTCTCACCGCGGAACGGCGTGACTCCACCATCGGGCCAACTCATCTCTTCGGCGCCGTTGTCAGTGGAGTACATAACGATCGTGTTATTGGCGATACCTAACTGATCGATCTTGTCGAGCAACTGTCCAACCATTCCGTCGTGTTCTACCATGCCATCGGCTTCCACGCCTAGACCAGTCTTTCCAACGGACTGAGCCTTCAGGTGGGTGAAGATGTGCATGCGTGTAGAGTTGAACCAGCAGAAGAACGGTTTACCCTCTTTAGTAGCCTTCTCCATGAATTTCATTGCGCCGTCGAGGAATTCTTCGTCAATCGTCTCCATGCGCTTCGTGTTCAGAGGACCGGTATTCTCAATCTTCTGTGCACCAACCCTGCCCCAATGTGGGTCAACAGTGTTATCATCTGTGTTGGTGGCCCAGCAATGCAGAACACCTCGGGGACCGAACATTTCAAAGAACTTCGGGTCCTTCGGGTAATCAGGACATTCAGGTTCCTGCTCGGCGTTCAGGTGGTACAGGTTACCAAAAAACTCGTCGAATCCATGAACTGTTGGGAGGAATTCGTTGCGATCGCCCACGTGGTTCTTGCCGAACTGTCCGCAGACGTAGCCTTGAGGCTTCAACAATTCCGCTATCGACGGATCTTCAGGTTGAAGGCCTAAAGTAGACCCCGGTATACCGACCTTGGTTAGGCCCGTGCGAATAGGCGATTGACCAGTGATGAAGGAAGCACGCCCAGCAGTACAGCTCTGCTGACCATACCAATCAGTAAACAAACAACCTTCATGCGCGACTCGATCAATGTTAGGGGTCTTATACCCCATAATTCCGTGATTGTTAGCGCTAATGTTGAACCAACCAATATCATCTCCCCAAATTATCAGTATATTCGGTTTCTTATCTGGCATAAAATATCTCAAGATATGAATAAAACTAGCTGCATATATATGTTAACTATTCACGATATTCACGGTAATCCTGCGAGGAACTACCAGCAGGTATATGAATGACGCTAATCTGCTGATTTTGCGCGCAACATTCCGAGCATAAATCTCTTTACCAAACGTCAAGATCACTAAATGAGTGGAGTATTACTTTTTTTGAAAGTAGCGAGCAACAATATTTGGATGGCTTAAGCGAATGACGTCCAGCATCGCACTATTCACCGTTAGCTTTTCAGCGGTCACGATCGTAGATCTCTTGGCGGCATCCACAAATGCTTTCAACGGAGGACTTCTCGCACGGAAGCCTAATCATTATCGCAACTACACCGTTGTTGGAATAATTCTCCTCGCCATGATAGGTGGGATTGGTGGGGGAGTCGCTCGGGACGTTCTCCTGAATAAGATTCCAGCAGCTTTCACGAATCCATGGTACATTCTCCTGTGCGTGTTAACTGGAATCCTAGCTCTATCCATCTCATTTAAGGGAGGACAGGAGTTTACCGATGGAGTCGGCACAGTTATGGCCGCTTTTTCCCTTCCTTGGTATGCGGTCGTAGGTGCCGATGCGGCGCTAAAAGCGAATCTACCCGTCCTAGCGGCAATCGTTATCGGAATTATCGGACCTACGACGGGACGCTATTTCATCGACATCACTTCCGACGTGACACCCGTACATTTCGTTAAAGGAGAATGGTTCGTAGGAACAGCAGTCCTAGCCAGCGTCGTATACATCGCATGCTATTTTGCAGGTTTCTCATTTGTGCACGGTGCACTGATCGCATTCGCAATAGCCTTCACATTCCGCCTGATGGCACTGCTGAAGGGTTGGGAGGAACCTGAGCCATACGGCCAACCTAAGACCACGCCCGAAACTAAACCCGAAACTCTCGGCGCTCACCTCAAAGAAGAGCTCGGAGGCGAAAAAAAGGAACTGGAGAAAGAAAGAGAAGCGATGGAGACCGCAACCGAACAAGCGAAAGGCGAGAAGGTAAAAGCGAGAACATGGTTGCCTTTCGTTCTTCGCGGAGTACTGGGCGTAATTATTGCTTCCACTATCCTCGAACAATTCTTCCTTTCAGGGAATCCGATAACGGAGTTTTCGGTCGGTAACTTCCCGATCTATATGGGCTTCTACTTTTTGATGAACGGAATGTTGACCTTCAAAGAGGCTCATTCGACGCTTATAGTCCCGGCTGATAGTCGCAAACTAACGAATGCTTCATTGGTCAGCATAATTGGCGGACTCTTTCTAGTGATTGCGTTCCCGTTCTCTTCCCACTCCGATCTGGCTCTCCTGACGGGTGATACTGCTAGGCTAGCGTTCGCCGTTGTTGTGATGGTCATCGGTCTTCTGCAGATTCAAGGATCGATTTACATGACACAGGAGCCAAGAATGAGGCTGCCGGATTTGGTCTTCGGATTTCTAGAGATACTATTAGGGCTTGTAGTCTTGGCCGCACCGGTTGGTGTGATTGCGGGCAGTATTGCGTTCGTGTGGATCGCACTCGTCGCCGCCTACATGTTTATCGTAGCCCATAGACTACACAGCATGTAGGACATCGGCTGGCGCTAACCGAGAATCAAATATTCTTGCGTATGAATAGCGTAAGGCATTTGTGAGACACGATCAAGCAAAGAAGATCTGAGTCACTAATCGGGGATTGGTAAACTTGAACGATACTGCTCGAGAGGATCAGAAGGCTTCTCAGCTACATCCTTCGTTGACATGGATACGACCTGCCTCGAAGTCGATATTTAGCGTTTGCTCACTGAGATCATGTGAACAGTTTCGTTATCGAAGTCATGGCTACTTTGTTAATGTCAGTTTGTAGACGGATTCGAGATCGTAGATCCTATTGAAGAATGAGTCCTGCCCAATCAAATCTGTAATACCTGATCGATCGAGTTCAACGCGTACGTTCTCCGCAACCGCGAGTAAGACAAACCGAATTCCTTTCTCCTTCAACAAACCGCAAATCTCACGTAACGTTGCAGCTGCGGAGAAATCCACATCATCAACTGCAATTGCGTCCAAGCAGAACCAAGATAGGGGTGGTTGTGCTCCATTTACTAGATCAAGGACCTGCTCTAAGAAAAGATCGGTGTTTGCGTAATACATACTATGATTGAAACGATAAACTATCAAGCCGGGCAGAAACTGAGCATGCGTGGTTATTGGAACAGGTAACCTGTTGCCGGCTGCATCCATTGAAAGCACATCATTTTTCGGTCGGTAACCGTGGCGGGTATGAGCCACGAGCGAGAGAAGAATAGCTATGAGGATGCCCTGCTCGACGCCAACGAAGAACACGACCCCGGCGGTGATAAGCGCCACCCAGAACTCGGCTGGGCGTTCAATGAGAATCCGATGCATTCCCTTCACATCGATCAATTGTTTACCGATCAAGAAAACAACGGCCGCAAGCACCGCGGTTGGCATGTACGTTAGTGGCCCTGTCAAGAAAAGTAGAACAGCCACAACCACTGCCACCGTTGTGAGCTGAGCAAGTTGACTGCGGCTGCCTGCGCTATCTACCATTTGGGTTTTTGTGGGGCTTCCATTAACCACAAAAGTTCCTGATAGCGCGGCCCCAACGTTGGCCACTCCGAGCCCAATTAAATCCAAATTCTCATCAAAATGCTCATTGTAGCGTGTGGCATAGGCTTGTGACGTTGCAGCGCTTTGGGTCAAGATAATTATGAACATCGAAAAGGCGATTGGGAATAGGCCTTCGATGAGGCTCAAGCTCAAGCTGATTCGTGGTAGGCCTATAACCGGAAGGCCACTCGGGATAGTTCCAAGCACAGAGACGCCGTGAGCTGGAAGATTGAATACAGAGCTAACGACAATTGCGCCAATAACAGCGATCAGTGGTCCAGGCATTTTCTTCGAAATTCGCCCGGCACCAAGAATGACCAATATAACTCCAATCGAAATTGCCAGCGTGTAGAGATTGGTCTGCGATATCTGCAAAACATCTTGCACAAGCCCTTGCATTGGATCACTGAGCCTGCCCACACGTCCCGGTAGGCCGAGAATTCCCGGAATCTCCGCAATAGCGACTTGGAATCCGACGCCCGTCAGGAAACCTACCAGTACCGTACGCGAGAGGAAGTCCGCCAGAAAGCCCAGCTTCACCAGACGAGCTATGATTAGGAGCACGGCCGCCATAAGGGCCAGCAGGCTCGCGTAGGCGAGGTATTCAGGCGATCCGATTGCGGCAATACCGATCAACCCTGAGGCCAAAACCGCGGCTGTTGCAGAGTCAGCGCCAACTACCAAGTGGCGAGATGAACCCAAGCAAGCAAACAACGCCAACGGAACTAGCAGAGTATAGAGACCAGTAATCACCGGAGTACCAGCTATCCGGGCATACCCCATTACCTCCGGGATGGCGAGAGCCGCCAGCGTCAGACCGGCGATAATATCCGTTGGAACTCGTGATCGGATAATTGGAAGTATGCCTTGAAGTATGGGGAACTTAGAGCTCTTCAACTCCAAAAAGTAACCCTGGATCTTGCGCCGACTCAAATTCTCAACCTCACTATTCTCGCGCGTCCGCGTGAGCAATCAAGCTCAAATGAATAGCCAACTTGAGATATGCCTTCCAGAACAATTTCCTGAATCTTTCATGCCTTACTAATTAACAATCTTACGACGCGAGCATCTTTACAAGCGGCTTATACGAGAAGCAATGTAAACGCATCAGTGAACGACATGGATCAGCAAACGACGCCCACCACTGCCACTAACGGTCCAGATTGGAAGGGATTGAGCAGCGAAGATGCACTGAAACAGCTGAATGTCGACCCAAAAAAGGGGCTCAGCGCTGCCGAATCATCATCACGACTGAAACAGTACGGTCCCAACGCGTTAGAAGAAAAGAAGAAAAGCCAACTGGCTGTTTTCCTAAATTTCTTTTGGGGACCTATTCCTTGGATGATTGAAGCAGCCGCAATCATGGCACTAGCCGTCCAAGATTTCGGCGATTTCGCAATCATAATGGCGTTGTTGGTGTTCAACGCAGTTCTCGGTTTTCTCGAGGAACATGAGGCATCTAACGCCCTCGCGGCTTTGAAGGGAGCGCTGGCAGAGAAGGCGCGTGTGCTGCGCGATGGACAATGGTTGGAAGTTGACGCAGCCAGTCTCGTACCGGGTGACGTTGTTCGACTGCGTATGGGTGATGTTGTGCCTGCGGATGCCAAACTGATTGACGGCGAATACCTGAGCGTAGATCAAGCTGCACTAACTGGAGAATCGTTACCCGTCAGTAAGAAAAATGGTGATCCAGCCTACTCAGGTTCCGTGGTTAAGAAAGGAGAGATGATCGCCGTAGTCACCGGTACGGGCGGTAACACTTTCTTCGGTCGCACAGCCAAACTTGTCCAAAGTGCCGGCGCAAAGTCACACTTCGAGATCGCGGTAATGAGGATCGGCGACTTTCTCATCGTCATTGCAGTGGCTCTCGCAGCCGTTCTCGTGGCGGTTGAGTTAACACGTGGAACCAATTTCGTGATACTCGCTGAGTTCGTCTTGATCCTATTGGTGGCATCCGTTCCCGTCGCAATGCCCGCTGTACTGTCGGTAACCATGGCGCTGGGAGCACAACTGCTTGCGAAAAGCAAAGTCATTGTCTCGCGGTTGGAATCGATCGAAGAAATGGCTGGCATGGACATTTTATGTTCGGACAAAACGGGCACACTGACCCAGAATAAACTAACGTTAGGCAACATTGAACCATGGGCGGGGGCAGACCCTCAAGCTGTCCTTCTCGCCGCATCCCTAGCATCCACATCAGCCGATAAGGACCCTATAGACATGGCAGTTCTCGACGGGTTGAAGGATCCGAAGGTTCTGAGTAATTATCAACAGATGAAGTTTGTTCCCTTTGATCCTGTGTCCAAACGTACCGAGGCCACGGTAAAAGATTCCAAGAATTCAACGTTCTTCGTAACCAAAGGCGCACCGCAAGTAATTATAGGTCTCTCAAAGCTCTCATCTGACGACCAGGCCAAAGCCACCAAAATCGTCAACGACCTCGCCGCCAAAGGTTATCGAGCACTCGGCGTTGCGCAAGGAAAAACTGAGGCTGACTGGAAGCTGCTCGGCATTCTACCGTTGTTTGATCCCCCGCGCCCCGACTCCAAAGAAATGATTGCTCAGGCTGAGAGTTATGGAATAAGCGTCAAGATGGTTACTGGCGACAGCACCGCGATCGCCTGCGAAATCGCCGGACAACTGGGGTTAGGAACACATATTCAGGCGGCCACTGACATTTTCACTGGTGACGTTACTAAAGGGCAGATTCCACTTGACGCGGCTGACAAGGTCGAGAAAGCTGAAGGCTTCGCTCAAGTTTTTCCAGAGCACAAGTATGCGATCGTGAAATCGCTTCAAGAACTAGGGCACATCGTCGGGATGACGGGAGACGGAGTCAATGATGCTCCAGCGCTTAAACAAGCCGACGTAGGCATCGCGGTGTCTGGCGCTACCGATGCAGCGCGAGCAGCTGCAGCTTTAATCCTCACCGATCCCGGTCTCTCAGTAATCATCAAAGGAATCGCGGAAGCTCGCCGAATTTTCCAACGAATGCTAAGCTACACGATCTATCGTATCGCCATGACAACGAGCATAATGTTCTTCATCGTTCTGGCGACTATCGCCTACGGTTTCTTTCCGCTGACACCCATCATGATCATAGCATTAGCACTATTAGACGATCTTCCAATAATGACCATAGCGTTCGATAACGCTTCCGTTTCTTCTAAACCTAAACGATGGGAAATGAGTCGCGTCCTAACCGTCTCTGTAATCCTAGGCGTGCTGGCTTTAATCGAGAGCTTCATCCTGATGTATTACGGCGTAACGATAATTGGAATGGCCCGACCACAACTCCAGACAATGTTGTTCCTACGACTCGTGGCAGGTGGTCATCTGCTGCTGTTCGTTACACGAACACGCAAGGCCTTCTGGCAGAAACCGTTCCCAAACGTCAAGTTGTTTGCGGCCATAGTTGGGACACAAATCTTTGCAGCGCTCATGTGCGGCTTCGGCATCGGGGTACCTGCAATTCCATGGACCATTATTGGACTCGTCTGGGCCTACATACTGATCTGGATGGTAGGCCAGGATCTTGTTAAATTAGCCGTATACAAAGAAGAAGATGATCGTAACACGAAACTTACATGGCTACGAAAACAGTTCTTAGCACGACTGAAGATCCCGCTGGATCCGCACCGAGGTCTGCATCATAAATGAATCCGAGGATTATGAAATACATGAAAAAGGAGACCTACGTTGAATTACGGTAAGAAATTCAGGGTTGAACAAGGAAGTAAAGTAAAGCTTGACGAAATAGACCCCAGCTACAAAGGGGAACATGAAGACAAGGCGTCTGCCCAAGGTGAACTTGAAAAGCACGATCAACGAATGAGTGAGCTACAATATCTGATGTATGCCGAGGACAAACGGTCACTGTTGATCATACTGCAGGCATTGGATGCCGCCGGCAAAGACGGTACGATCAACCACGTATTTGCCACCATGAATCCTCAAGGATGCCGAGTTTACGGATTCAAAACCCCCTCAGCCGAAGAACTAGCTCACGACTATCTCTGGCGTATCCATCAAGCGACCCCACGCAAAGGATACGTCACGATATTCAATAGATCACATTACGAAGATGTGCTTGTTGTACGTGTCCATAACCTAGTGCCAAAGGATGTATGGTCCAAACGCTATGACGAAATCAACAATTTCGAAAAGGAACTGGTCGACAATGGTACACATATCATCAAATTCTACTTGCACATCGATAAGGAAGAACAGCTTTCTCGTTTCAAAGAACGCCTAGATGATCCGAAGCGGAATTGGAAGATCAGCGAATCAGATTACGCCGAACGTGAATATTGGGATGAGTATCAGAAAGCGTACGAGGAAGCCATCAGCAAATGCAGCACCAACCACGCACCATGGTACATCATCCCCTCCAACTACAAATGGTTCCGCAACCTAGCCGTATCACAGATCCTCGTTGACACTCTTGAATCACTCAACATGAAATTCCCCGCACCGACAGTTAACATCGAGGACATCAGAAAGAAGTACCACGCAGCGGAAAAAGAAGAGAAGAAAGGCAAGTAGCTCTGTCTTTTTTCCAATTTCGAAGTTCTAGAAATCCCGTGTCATAGATCTCTCTCCGATTCTGAATCGATGATCTCGGACTCAGCAAATTCTGAGAGAACCTTCTCCTCGTAGATAGTCGCTCCATCCTTCTTGAGAACTCGATCTCTAATTGCTTTGAGAAGTTGATTCACATCTGGCGGCCTGATTACGTAGTCAGTTGTCGCATCTTCGAAGGGTCTTTGTGATTCGGTAGCGCTTACTATGACGATCTTTCGCATCCTTGGAGCGATCTGTTTCATGGTTGCAAGAAAATGTGTAGAATTCATGTCGGGTATGTTGAAATCAATTATCGCTACGCTGTAGGTTTGAGTTTTCGACTTCTCAATAGCTTCTGTTCCTCTCTGTACAACATCAACTTCGAAGCGTTCCTTCAGTAGATCGCTTCGAATGGCTGTACGAATGGTTTCATCATAATGGACTACGAGAACTCTACCTCTTTTGTCCATCTAATTCATCCAACAGATCGGTTCCTGTATCGCCAAATATTTAGTGTTACGATTTCAGATCCAAACGTAGAGAATTTAGCCGTAGTGTCTAGTTAGGCCTATGTGGAAAAAGAAAAAGGTGCTCAGGAAGTAAGATCTGCTTTCCTGAGGCTTCAGATCTTTGTGTTACTTGGTGTGAGCGCCGAAGGCTTCGTTCAGTTTTGCTTCTTGTTCACTGGATAGCGAGCTGCGAATAACTGTCGGATGAAGTGGGGTGAGCGCCTGAACCACCTTGTCGACGGTAACGTTGGCGGCTAGGATTGCGAGAGCCGAAGTTCCCGGCTTCACCGTGTCTTCAATCTGCTTCAAGAAATCTTTGGTGACTCCATAGTGCATGAAGTGGCCGGCGATAGCGCCTGATACTGCTCCGATAGCAACTCCGAAGAATGGCATGAAGAATAGAAGGCCAAGGATTAGTCCCCAGAAAGCTCCGCCCATCGCTCCGATACCTGTCAGGTTGCGAATATTCTTCATCTTAACCTTGCCATCCGCATGCCGGACAACCTCAACTGCGTCAGCGAGATTGAGCACGTATTGATTGTTCAGTTCTACGAGTTTCTGTCTTCCCTGATCTGCTCCGTTTTCATTGTCAAACGCAAGTACGACCATATCTGTCAAACTATATTTCCTCAAGTTAACTTATACAAGTCGATGCATATTACACTTCCGTAAGGATTCAATAACACCCCAAAATGAGACAAATGTTCATCGTCGGAATCACCCGTCCATTTCACAACTTTTTAGTCACGTAATCACTGCCACAAATTAGAATAAGGCGCACTCACGTTTTCTGCTCATAACGAAGTGGAGGTGTTTTTTGTGGGTTATACATTGAAATGCGCTGATGTTGGAGTACCTGCCTGTTCATGGCAAGGAAGCGGTAACACAATGGAAGAACTTATGACGAAAGCTGCTCAGCATGCGAAGGAAGCACATGGGATGACGAGCATCCCTCCTGACATGGCCGCCAAAGTGAAGGCAGCAGTCAAACAGTCATAAAAAAGTCAGAACATTCATCAAAAATTCCCCTTTTTTCTCGAGGGCTGCCGAAGGATTGGTGATCTTCCAAATCTTCATTTTCGTGAGACTGGTTGGGTGAGGCTTCGAGTTGTCTCTAGCCCGTGTATTCGATAAGCAGTTGCGAACATAACGAGCATCACAATAATGATCCATATATGCGCGATGAGTTTGACTTGCCAATCTATGTCTTCATAGACGAGAACCGCGATTCCCAGCATGATTTCCAGTACGCCTAGCACAAAAGAGACTCGTTCAAGCAGCTTGTAACCAAGGTCGGGCGTAACTCGTATGCGACCCAGAACCTGAAAAAGTCCGATGATAATAGCGATTGGAGGGAATAGATACTTCCCTAGATCTAACGGAGGTAAGGAATAGAATGCGACGATTGGAGAGGACACCCTAAGTAACACGATTGCGACACCACCCAAAATCCCTACAAAAGCCGGCACTCCCGTCCACCTATCTCTGACTTCAAGTTGCTTAGCTAACTTGAGGCTGAGGAGACCGTTCGCGAAAAAGAAGAGACCGATGTAAATCTCTCCAAGCCTTGCCGGAGCATTCGGCAGGAAAAGACCGATAGAAATGAGCATTGCCATAAACCCGCGAACGAAAAATCCAACCCAAGGTTTCTTGGCCATCCTATACCCACCCCATACCAAGCTTCGGCGATTGTTAGATGAAATGTCTTAATTAGAATACTTTCTTCCAGTCGTTCTTCATGCTAACCACGACCCAACCAGCGCTTTGCGCCAGTTGAAGCGCCTTCTCGGTTCCGCTGTCGTAGGCATACTCGCGCTCGGCATCGTCATGGTGGACTAACAGAGCAAAAGACAAACCTTCATGCCCCTTCGCATACTTGAGCATGTAAATATCCCCATCAGAGTTTCCGGCGGCAAAGACCGGCCTGCGGCCAGTAGCTCGGTGGATGTGAGGTGGCTTGCCAGGTCCGTCGTCGATGGGTTGTTCGACTTCTTTGTTCCGCACGATTTGTGCGACACCGTTTTTGTCCTCGGCGTACTTGAATGTGATACTGCTTCCAATGGTCTTGGAGCGCGAGATGCCGTAAATCTCCTCGCTTACCGCGCGCATGAAGTCGCGTCCGCCACCGGACGTAATCCACACATCAAACTCGTTATCCTGTAGATACTTCACCAGTTCCAGCATTGGTTTGTAGGTTAACTGCTTGTAGGGCACCTTGAAGCGGTCGTGTTGCGCGTTGGTCAGGAATTCCTTTGCGTCGGCCTCAAATTCACCGGCCGGGATTTCCGCGAACGCTTCTGCTATTCCACTGGCGACAGTGAAGAAACCGGTGGGATCACCCTTCGCATAATCTGTCGCTACTTTTCCTAGCCAGACCGTATCTTTCTCGTAAACCGCTTTGAACGGCTGACGATCACGTACCTCAGGCTTCGCTGCGGCCATTTTACCAATCCCACGTAGACCATGGACAAGTTGGATGTACATAGGTTTCTCACACCACAAAGTGCCGTCGTTGTCAAAAGTTGCAATACGCTCGACGGGCGGCACGTAGTGCGGGTCAGATTTGTTAGTCACGGCCTGCACGAAATCAAGAATAGCCTCCTTCTGAGTGGTCTCGTTCCACAAAGATAATTCGCTAGGCATGATCGTCCTCAAAGCAGTGGCATCGATGCGGGCCCCTATAAGAAAGCCGGTTCGTTCACGCAGCGCGTAATTGGAATAATTGCATAATAGCGGACCTTTCCAGAAGATTTCGTTGTGCGTTCAGTTAGATTCTGCTTGAATCATGTTCTCGAGTCCTCTCTTTTCTCGGCGTATTTTATGATGAAGTTCCAATTTGTCTAGGATGCGGCTTAGGGCGTACGCGGATACTCCCACTGCTTCAGCCAGCTCCTTCTGGTTGACGGTACGGGTCTCGAGAAATTGCATGACCTTTAAGGCTTGGAGTCGAGACTGATCGGATTTCGGAAAGATCTGGGCCAACTCTTCCTCGTTGTCTACTAATAATTGCTGCTCGGACACGCTCTTTCTGACGTCCCGCTCTGTAATTTTAGTTGCGTTGTCTCGACCCTCGAGAGTCATGTGGATGTATTTGACGAAACGTCGGAATATTCCTCGGCTCATTCTAGCAAGGAGGAGCAGACTTTCTTCAGTGAACGGAAAGGTTCCCTTGTGTATCCTTTTGTAGCCTTCTACTAGTTCCGAGGGTTTGAAGGGATCTAATGTGAAGACTTCCATTTTTCCGAACAAGAAATGATCGTGGAACATTTCCCTCTGTAAGAAGATGACAAAGTTGGCTTCACAAAATTCACCGCGGAGGTTTCTCCAGAGCATTTGGATAGTTTCGAGGTCGTTGACCATGAGTCGCCGATCGGTTTTGCTGTAGTCAGGCATATCGATCAGTATAGTTGAAGCGTTCTGTAGGAAAGTCTTGACGGCATTCCATCTGGCTTGTCGAACTCGAGCCTTTCCGAGATGTAGCTCTGCGACCTCGATAGACAGCCGCCGACCGCGTGGAATGCTTCGAGACTTGACTGGCTTAAACGCGAGTGACGAATTTATCTCGTCTAGGTAGGTGGTTCCGAAAGATGAAAAGAGCGTTATCGAGCTGGGCAATGGACCATTTCCCTCAAGGAAATTTCTCATTTCTCCCCAATTGAAAGCCACAAACATATTCCCTCCCGTAACGTTCTTTGCCTTCACTTTCTCGAGCTCAAGGTGCTTCCCATCATGTCTATCACCGTCACGAAGGATGGCAGCAATGTATGGTGCCTGAGATGGAAAGAGCAAAACGTGCATAGTCGAAGTCTTTCCGACACCCTGTACGCCGGTCACTGCGATCAGTTTTCGGTGGGAAGATTTGAGAAGCTCTCGGAGTCTGATGACGTTTTTCGGCCAAACATAATATGAGACAATCCAGCTGCAATCACGTTCCTCAGCTGTCAATGCAGAAGACCAATTTCGAATCTTCTCGAGTTTACTCTCGGATTTCGGTGAAGTAGTTAATTGTTGTTGGCTTGACAATTCCAATGCACGCATCCAGATAAGAACGTCTAAGACCGAAGGTTGCAGTAGACAACGCCAAACTCGAAAAACTCAAACATAAACATGCAAGGTTGCAATCGGATTCAGAGAGACGTGAGTGAAATTATTTCGTGTTCAGAATGGACCTGAATAATATCTAACGACTTCACGCAGGGATGTTTTCCTCTCGAGTTGGTTTTCTGAGTTCAGCGATCGCGTGTTGTGGCTGCGGTTGAAATGCATGAGGCGAACGTCTTTTCCAGCAGACTCACATCGAGGCTGCCGGCTGCACCAATGACTACGATCTGTGTACGCGGTGCGCGTTGGCCCCACTCCTCTTGTAACGAGATGTCCACGCGCCTTCCGACCACCTGCAGCACTACCCGACGCCGTGGCACGTCGGCGGTGTAGATCACCCCTTTTGCTCGGTAAATAGTGCCCGGCAACTTGCGCAGTGTTTCCCGCAACACTTCCAATGCCAACGGTTGATCTGTCTCGTAACTCCAAGTGCTGAACACCTTCGAGTGGTCATGCTCAACAACATGGGAATTCAGGCCTGCTCGAGTAGGATCGAAACGCCCAACACCCAACAGAATCTCGTAGGGCACCTCGCAGTAATTGGTCTCGACGATACGAAGACGATTGAAATGGTCATCGAGCCAAGCCCTGACCTTCTCAACTTGCTCCGGACCGGCGAGGCCTGCTTTGTTCAGGATTAGCATGTCCGCAAACCCAACCTGACGAAGCTTCAGATCCATCAAGGGAGGATACTCGGGGTGAGCGAAGACCTGCTCCGCATCCACCACGCAAATGACACTGTCCAGCCTGATCCGGTTCCGCAGATTGGGATCGTTGAAGGTCACGAAGATCCCAGCTGGATCAGCGACACCGCTGGCTTCAAGCACGATGTATTCAATCGTCTCTGGGCGCGCAAGCAATGCGGTGACCGATTCGATGAGGTCGTCGCGGATCTGGCAGCAGACACAACCGTTGGCAAGACTGATCATGTTATCTTTCACCCCAACGACCAGTTCGGCATCGATATTGATAGACCCAAAGTCGTTAACCAGAACCCCCACGCGCAGACCGTGGTTCCCGCCCAGAATCCGATTCAACAACGTCGTCTTTCCCGCTCCGAGAAAACCGGTCAGGATCGTTATCGGAACGGTCTTGCCGCTTTCGTCTACGATTTCCACTGTTCAGTGTTGCCTCCCAACAAAACGTCCGCCCGGAAAGAGAACCGGGATCGCACTGCTATGCTGGTTTCTTGAATTTACTGAGATCGATTCCCATTGTCTTCGCCATCTCGAAGAGATCGACCTCCTCCGGGTTCGCGAGCTTGGTGATCGGCTCGCGGTAAACGTCCGCTGGATAGTATTTCTTTGGGTCAATCTCGAGGTCGCGCGTTTTTTGTTCCTGCTGTTGCTCGCGCGGCAATCTTGGTTGTGGGACTATGCCCTTGCCCGTAGCGATCGGCAGCGGGTCGCCGAAGAGTATGGTGGGTTTCGGCAAAGACTGGCCCGTGAATCCTGGCAGCGCTGCATACCGGTGCCAGATAGCGTCCTTGGTCACATTGACAACCACCACGTCCGGTGCACCGTACAGGAAGAGCCCATCCCAGTGGGCGCGAATGTCGGCGCTTGTCTCGTTGAGCGTATCATTGTCGAACGCCATATGCGTAACCATGCCACATCGTGGGTTGACCTGCTTCATGAGGTAGCCCGCCGCGTAATTCTGTGTATGGTGAATGTCTACAGTATAGTTGTAGAGGATTTCGGGCAACCCATACTTGTACAGGTTGATGCGAGCTAAGTCAGGCTGACACTCGGTGACAAAAACATCAACGCCCTTGGCGTACTTGGCTGTCAGTTCGTCAGGCCGGCCATCACCAGTCCACACGAACGAAAGCCCGTTCCAATCCAAACGATAAGCCGAAGCGCCGTCCTTAGCATGTGAGCGCCGCCAATGGCGAATCGTGACACCATTCTTGTCGTAACAGATACCATTCTCGTCCTTCCAGTCGAATTCGTTAACCTCGACTTCGTAGCCGTCCCCAATCGGACAGGCGTCGAAGGCTTCCAGATGCCACTTGAGCATCTGCTTCATACCCGCAACCATGGCCTTCGTCCCGAGATCCGCTGTGCGCCCTGATGGTCCGGTGACTCGCAGGGGCTGTTTCCATCGTCCTGCCCACGCCGAGAACGGGAGAAGATACGAAAGGTCGTGGTAGTGATCCACGTGCAAGTGAGAGATGAAAATGTCGTTAATCTCCGGCACCGGAACGCCCATCGCGAGAATGTTTTTGACGCAACCGGGGCCAAAGTCAAAGAAGAAGCGATCGCCATTGCCCAATTCGACCATGATACATGTGCCGGCCTGATCTCGTCGGGGTGGGAAGGGGCAACTGCCGACGAACGAGATCCGCATCTCGTCCGGCCCGAGAGTCTCACTACTTGGGAAGTAGTTGTTCCGACTCTTGACGGACGGCGTAGGCTTATAGTATGGTGGGAATTGCAGGCCGCTGCCAGGCTTACCGCCGTATGGATTCTTTTCGCTGCTCAAATTTGAGCTCCTTCTTTTGTGAATGGATTGCTTTACCAACGACCTGAGCTATAAACACAGGTGTCGATATATATGTGCACTAACAACTAAGCGGACTTGAAAACAGTTTAATCACAGCATCAGACTATGACAGTACGTGACAGATGTGAAACGTCGTGTTGCGAAATCGGCTCGTAAAATGCGAACTAAGAATAAGAAGTTAGATCATGGAAATAAGCCCCCCGTAGAGACGATTTCCAGGGAAGTAGCTGAATCCAAAACTGCACCGATGAAACCCAACATCGTTTTCATTCTTGTGGATAATATTGGCTGGGGAGACTTCAGCGTTTACGGCGGCACGACGGCTACACCACGAATTGATGCGTTGGCCAACTCCGGCATCCGCTTCAACAACTATAATGTCGAGGGTCAATGCACCCCTTCACGTTCGGCAATCTTGACAGGACGGCAGTCGGTTAGGTCAGGCACGTATACGATACCGCTCGATCCGCACTTGCCCTATGGGTTGGCTCCATGGGAATACACGATCGCTGAGCTCCTTTCGGACTCTGGTTATGCCACGGCCTTGTACGGCAAGTGGCATCTGGGTGCGGTCGAGGAGCGATTGCCTACAAATCAGGGCTTTGATGAATGGTGGGGCTACAAGGACACTATGGACGAAGCAGGTTACGATTCCTATGCCCTGTACCGGGAGCTGATCAAGGCCACGCATGGTGAGTCACCGAAAATCTGGGAGGGCAAGAAGGGCAAACGCTCGAAACCGGTGCGCGATCTCAACATAGGAGTAAGACCCTTCATGGACGAGATGATCACCAAACATACGACGGATTACATCGGCCGACAGGCCACGGCAGGCAAGCCGTTCTTTGTGTACACGGCGCTTAGCCATGCGCACCCACCCGAGAAGAACCATCCTGATTTCGACCAGAAATCCCCTGAACGCCTCGGTGGTTATTCCGACATGATTGCCGAGATCGACTTCCGGATTGGACAAATTCTAGACGCACTCAAGCAAGCTGGAGTCGAAGAGAAGACGATTGTGATCCTCAGCAGCGACAATGGCGCCGGGGGTGTTCCGGTATCACCTTTTGGTGGATCGAGTGGGCCATGGCATGGCAGTTTTTCGAACCCTCCCTATGAAGGATCTATGCGTGTGCCTGCAATGATGCGCTGGCCGGGTCATGTGCCAGCGGGGGTGGTTACGCAGGAGATGCTGACGGCACATGATTGGCTACCGACCTTGGCAGGGATGGTGGGAGAATCTAATCGCGCCCCGAAGGATCGACCGATCGACGGCATCGACGCATCAGCATTCATGCTTGGCAGAAGTAAGACGACGGGTCGAGTTGAGTATGTCTTCTTCGGTCCGGACGCTGAACCGATGTCAGTCAAATGGCGAAATATCAAGGTGATCTACCGTTACGCCGACGGTTTCGACAAACCTATCTTGAAGCCGTATTGGCCGCTCGTGTACGACCTGACTAGTGATCCTCACGAAGACTTCAACATTCTCGTCCATAAGATGGACATGTTCTGGATGCTAGGACCCGCGATGAAGGCTCTGAGCAGTTACCAGAAGAGCGTGGCGGAGTACCCCAACATCAAACCGGGCGAAGAATTCAAAGGATACCCCAAGAAGTAGCGATACCCTCCGTGGTCTCTTGGCGTGTGCACACACGGGAACACTGATTGAGCCGATTTGCAGTGATGGTCTTGTGTGCATCAGCAGTACTTGAACAGAGCCGGAGGTATTCACTTTAAAGATAAAGTGAATCTGAACCGTTTTGCTAGCAAAATCACTACTACTAGTAAATTGGTGCTGAAATTCCAGTTATGGCATAGGTGTTAGATGTTCTAGTCTGTCTATTTGCTCTTTGAGTTGTCTGATTTCTCGTTCAAGCGTGCGTTCAGCCTTCTGTTCTCCAAAAATGAACCTTACGAAGACTGCGAGATTTAGGAAGTTCAGGAAATTCAGTAGGTTAAGGTCAAGTCAAACAATCTTGTTCAGCCCACTCCTTTAACTGTCTGATGTGGAAGACTAGGATAATCTTTGGGGGAACGCGATGGGGGCATCAACGTCTTGGCAGAAATATCTTAGAGCCCCCAAGCTAAGAACGAATGAGCCATTCTTTCGTTATCTAGAGAAGTGGTTACTGGTTTCGGTTGTCGTCGGTTTCATTACAGGATTACTGGTAGCTGTTTTCGATTACGTTACGAACTTGACCCTATGGTCTTACTTCCCAACATTCTTCTCTGAACATATTTTCATGATATTTCCGATCGTTTTAGCGGGCCTACTTGCTAGCGGGCTGCTTCTGAAAACCTCTTCGAATCAGATTGGTTCAGGATCCGAGGAAGTGATTATCGCATACAATGAGGAGGATGGAAAGATCGATACGTCGTCATGGTCGTTTCCGAAGAAAATGTTGGCGGCTGTGGTGACGATTGGTTTCGGAGGAAGCGCGGGACAGGAAGGGCCTTCCGTGTATGCAGGTGGAGTGGTTGGGTCGTGGGTTTGGAGTAAGCTTGGAAGCCGGAAACTCACTCTAGACGATCGGCGTATATTGGTTCTTGCGGGTGCGGCTGCAGGAATTGGAGCTGTCTTCAAAGCCCCTCTGACTGGAATAATCTTCGCGTTGGAGGTGCCTTTCAAGGATGATTTGGCTCATGATGCGCTTATTCCGTCACTTGTTTCCTCAGTCGTCTCATACCTAACGCTGATTGCGATCGATGGCTCACAACCACTTTTCAAATTCCCAGGCATAGCATCGCTAAGTTTGACTGATATTGCTAGCTCCGCGGTACTTGGGGTTATCTGCGGTCTAGGCGCTTTAGTCTTCATTTTCGTTTACAGAAACACTACTCTACTCTTGGGTAGGGTAAGCTCGAAGTTCTACATCAAAGCATTGCTTGGAGCAGTCGTTGTCTCGGGTATCGGGATCATCAGCGTGATCATCCTTCACAGGCCCTACCCTCTAGGCATATCATATGATCTCATAAGCCTCGCTTTGTCGCCGACAACTATCTTGAGCGCGTTACTGATGCTTTTCATCATGAAATTACTCGCAACCTCCTTCACCTTAGGAAGCACGGGGGATGGGGGAATTTTCATACCGCAAATTGTGATGGGCGCAGCCTTGGGTGGTCTTTTTGGTCACATGTTCTTCCCTGCAAGTGTTGATCTTTTCGTGGCTGTTGGAATGGCTTCTTTTCTGGCAGCAGGTTTCAAGACACCGCTAGCGGCGGTAACCTTCGTGGCTGAAACAACAGCAGGACCCGCTTATCTGATTCCCAGCCTAATCGCCGCCGCACTCAGCTACTCAGTTTCAGGAGAAGCCTCAGTATCCGAACATCAGAAACTTCGAGACGAAATCGACATTTCAGAAGTGAAAGACTTGACGGCGGATCAAGTAATGACCAAGAACGTTATCGCTGTCCCCGCTGAAATTTCCGTGCTAGACTTCGTTGAAGAATACCTCTTCAAGTACCAACACAAACGCTTCCCCGTTGTCGATAAGAACGGCCTCATCGGAACCATCTCCATGAATGAAGTAAAGTCCACACCACGAGAGAAATGGTTCGAAGTTCTGGTTAAAGACGCATGCAACACTAATTACAAATTCGCATACCCAGACGATCGTTTGCAGAAAATACTTGACTTAATGTACACATCAAACATAGGCAGAGTCCCCATCGTGGATAAAGCGGATCCTAGACGAATAGTTGGAATAGTAGCCAAAACCGACATCATAAAAACCATTGAAAAACGAAGATTCGGGACCTGACAATTGAGAGGTCAGTTTGAATTTCTCATAAAATTATCTTCTTCCCGTTTTTTATCGTAGATATATATTTTTCCTGCATCAAGTGACCGTGTCATTCGAAAGCATATTCATATATGCATCTAACAAGAAATTATGCGCGTGATTTTGCATGTCTATGCGAGTAACTCCTGCCGAAGCGCGTCTGGTCAGAGCTATTGCGATTGCACGCAGAGCTAGGGCTGTCGCTATTACAAGGCTTATCAGAAACACAGTGCAAGCACGTCGCCTTAGGACTCTCGCCGAAGCACGTTTGCTCAGAGATATCGCTGAAGCACGTCGTGCTTCGGAGCGTCTGCTCGTGCTTGTTGCGTTGCTGCATCGGGCACGTGAGAGACAACACAGACGACGTGTGATCGTGGCCGTCGCCGTAGCGCGACGCGTTGAAATGGATCGTGCGAGGAAACGTCACATCGCCGCTCTTGCCATGGTCCGTCGTGCTGAGAGAAATCGTGCGAGAAAACGAACCGCTGTCGCTGTGGCTTTAGCGCGTCGTGCCGAACGTGAGCGTACGAGAAAGCAAGTTGCGCTTGCCGTTGCTGCTGCACGTCGCTCGACGAAGAAGAAACGCGTAAGACGCGCTGTCGCAGCTGGCGCATTAATGCGCCGTGCTGAATCGGGTTCCATGGGTTTACAAGAAAGCACCATGTAGCCTAATCACATCCACGGGCGGCGAACCAGTGACGAGCGAAGCGCCGCCCTTTTCTTTTCCTGCATATATGTAGACGAATGTCAAATTAGCCTCCATGCTTATATGCACACCGTCTCCATAAGTCGCTAGTCGATTACCCCAACGGAGCGCGACGACTATGACCCACCTCACTACAGCATCAACAAATACGGGACTGTTTAGCAAAAGGAAGACGAAATGGATCGTCCTAGGAATCATCATAATCATCGTAGTCCTCGTTGTGCCCGTCATCCCAGTTCAGAAGACCATAATGGTGGCTGGGACAACTGCGACGACAGTTACGTACCAGACGACCGGTTTTCAAACCGTCTCTTCGGTATCTTCGCAATCATTGTCGGTGTATCAGGGGAACATCGTGTACGTTCCTCAAGCCTACTATAATCTGTATTACATTTGGTATAGCCAATGCTTCGTAGGCTTCTACGGCGCGACGCAGTGCGGATACAATTACTCGCCATACAGCATTCAAAGCTACACAACCACTGTAACCATTAGCCCTAGCCAGAACATCATTAACGTCGTGACAACTCCAGGATCCTACGGCTTATCCACCGTCACCATAACCGATCTGAACGGCACAGCAACAACCTACATCAACGTATTCTCGAACTCGTTGACTCAGTCCGGCACTTCGACAACGCAGACGACAACCACTATAGTGACAACGATAACTCAAAACACCAGCTCAGTAACTAACATTGCCTGCCAAAGCTGTGTTTCACAACAAGTCACCATATACGTAAGCGTACTACAACTACTAACCGGAAACTATTGATTGTTCGCATACGCCGTTCATAACGAATCAACGCGAACTAAAGCGCTCTCGAGTTATTGCGCAACCTTCGCGTACACCGTCGTGAGGATTCTGTTGTGTGCACCACTAGACCCACACACACAGGAAAACACATGACGAAGGCGGGATAGCCTTTTATCAATTCAACTGCACTAATACCTACGAGGTATTTCTGGAGGAAATTGAATGGGCGTCGATGAGAATCTGCGATTGATGAAAACGTTGGATGATGCGTGGAATGCGGGTCCGGGGAGTAAGGAGTGGGAGACGTTCAGGAAGCGTCATACTGAGAATGTCGCTGTGTACTGGCCCGGTCAACCTGAACCCACAAGAGGGCGGCATAATCATGACACGGAAGCTGCGGAGTTCTTCAAAATATTCCCCGACAACCATCTAGTGAATAACCCATACAAGATCCTATTTGGTCAAGGCGACTACACTTGCTCAGTGGCAGAATTCACGGGAACCATGACTGGACCAATGAAAGGCGCTGATGGGAGAATGATTCCTCCTACCAACAAGAAATTCCATATCGAGTTCTGCACAGTAGCAACATGGAAGAACGGAGAGATTGTCGAGGAAAGACTGAACTACGATCTACTTGGAATGCTGAAACAGATCGGCGTAATGTAACATAACAAAATTTCGCCCGTTACCCGCTGTTTTTTTGGTGGTGCGTACCAGCATACCACTAAGGCGCCGATGAGACCGTATAGGGACCGCATATTGTTTCTCAGTTTTTCTCTTGAATGATGCTGATTATTTCTTCGACTATTTTTTCGGGCGGTATGTCAGCTTGCTTGTTGGTGATGTTTCTAACTTGTTTTTTCTTGTTGTAGTATTCTAGGAGGGGTTGAGTTTCTTTTGTGTATACTTTGAGGCGTTCCTGGATTATGTTGGGACGGTCATCTTCTCGTTTGTACAATTGGCCTTCGCATTTGTCACATCTTCCTTCTGCCCTAGGCTTGAGGGATTTTTCATTGTATATAGCTCGGCAGTTTCTGCAGGTCAGTCTAGTGGAGAGCCTCTCAATTATCACTGCGTCTGGCACGTCTAGGTTGATCACGAGATCTGTGGCACAGATTTTTTCGAGTTCTTGGGCTTGAGGAATTGTGCGTGGGAATCCGTCTAGGATGAATCCATTTGTGCAGTCAGGCTGGGAGATTCTCTTCTGTAGAAGTTGGCAGATCGTGCTATCCGGAACTAACTTGCCTCGCGCCGAGTAATCGTTGATGCGTTTGCCCATTTCTGTTTGATTTTTGATCTCGTCTCTAACAAGATCTCCAGTTGAGATGTGAGGGGTGTTGAGTTTTGTGGAGAGCCTGGATGCATAGGTCCCTTTACCTGAACCCGGAGGCCCGAACATTACAATCTTCAATGCACACACCAATTCCTACAGGACGGACGGGTTGCAATGGGAATTAAAAAGCACGCCGACCGTTTCTCGCTTGGAATAATGGTTCACTTTTACTCAGGCTCATTCAACCCTAACCAGATAGCACGGAAATCGTGCCGGAAACATTGTTGGCCACGAACACCTCTCTCTTATTCGAGTCAAACGCAACTCCGTAAGGTCCGCTGCCGACGGTTACGGTTTCGGTGAGTGTGTTCGTGGTATCTGAGATAGCAAAAACCGTGTTACCGGAGCCAGAATCATAGTTGGATACGAACACCTCGTTCAGATGAGGATCAAACACTACATTGGCGGGGTTGATGCCGACGGCTATGGTTGCGGTGACCTTGTTCGTTGCGTCAGAGACAACAGAAAGCGCGCCTAAACCCTCGTCGGCTACGAATACCTCTTTCTTATTCGGATCAAACGCAACTCCGTGAGGGTAGCTGCCGACGGTTATGTTTGCTATGACCCTGTTCGTTGCATCAGAAATCACAGACACAGTGTTAGAGCGAAAGTTGGATACGAATATTTCGTTCAGATTAAAATCAAACGCAACCCCGACAGGCCCGTCGCCGACGTTTATGGTTTTGATGAGCGTGTTCGTAGCATCGGAGATCACGGACACAGTGTTGGAGCGAAAGTTGGATACGAATATTTCGTTCAAATGAGGATCAAACGCAACTCCGACAGGTGCGCTGCCGACGGTTATGTTTGCAATGACTTCGTTCGTAGCATCGGAGATAACAGAAACCGTGCCGAAATCCTCGTCCGCTACGAATACCTCTTTCTTATTCGGATCAAACGAAATCCCTGCAGGTCCGCCGCCGACGGTTATGTTTGCTGTGACCGTGTTCGTGGTATCAGGGATAACAGAAACCGTGTTACCTGAACCGGAATCATAGTTGGATACGAACACCTCGTTCAGATGAGAATCAAACGCAACTTCGGTGGGGTGACTGCCGACGGGTATGGTTGTGGCGTACGCATGATTGAGAGTGAGGGCTAAGGTGAGAAGGATGAAGATTGCGAAGAGGCTTACCTGTTTCGCGTTAACTCTGGCGCACATTCTCAAATTCCCTCACACGGTACGATATCGTGCACCTACCACTTTCGTCGTTTTCGTAAAATGTAAAGTGATGTCGCTAACGTTGCTAACACTACGACAACTAATCTGCTGAATTCTGGTACGGGTATGTTGGATTGTTGCATGTACACGTTCCCAGCCGTACCCACTTCACCACCAGTCACCGCTACACTCAACGTTTGCGAAGCAATACCAGGACTCGCGATTGTCAACGAATAAGATCCACCAAGCAGGAACATACCATATTGGCCATCGGACGTGTAATAGTCCCAAGTTGCACCGCTGGTACCTGTAACGCTGACCGTGGCCCAGCTTAATGGCCGGAAATCATTAGCCCACGTAAACGCTAAAGCAGTACCGGATATGAACCCGTTCAGATCCACCTCAAAAATTCCACTCGCCTCACCTGAGAGGTGGGTTCCGCTGATCTGCCAAACACCCTCCTGCGAATACGGACCGAGATGATTGAATGCCATACTATGACCAAGGAACGTACTACTGAGTGCCGCGTCTTCGGTTAAGCTAATGCCGGATGTCGCTGTTGTGCCGGGAATGACATGATAGGATTCTCCAAGAAGTAGACCATCTACTGGAGCGTAGTACTGGCCAAAACAAATGCCGGGAAGACATGATGAAACTTGTTGTTGGCCGGATGATGGTTCCATCGTGTTAGTGTTATTCGCGTACCATGGAACGAAATCAACTTCAGCAGTCCAACCAGCCTGATAATCAGGATAGCCAGCGATCCCTGTGCTTGCAAACGGATAACCAATCACCATTCCGGGCATCATAGTCTGTGGCCGTCCCGTGTAGCAGGCTAAGTAAAAGGCGCACGCGTTGGGCGTAAAGACCGGATCCCCCTGAGTGGATCCTCCCGGTAAAATTGTAGGGGCGTTTCTTTTTCCCGCAGGGACCTGGGGCAACCCTGCAACTACCACGTGAAGCAAATTCGTTCCTCCAGGTATGAAATCGTAGCCGTTCAATGGCAACGGTCGAGGAATAGATGCGCGTAGCGGTCCGAACGGGTATTGAGCCGTTCCATCAGCGGCCCTACTATAATCATTAGCGACAGCGTACGTGCCTTCGCTCGACATCCATTCTCCAACAAGTTGTCCTTGATCATTGAATATTCTCACACGCCCAGACATGTTGAAGTCGGTAGGTGTGATCACATGCTCCTTCTTGAACAAAATATCCAACGTAATATTCACGCCGATCACCAGGTTGATCCGCACATCAGCAATCTGTCCGACATCAGCATAAACCGAAGACATTTGGTCTTGCACGTATCCGTAGGTGAACGCTCCGAAATTGTATTCGCCAGGCTTGAACGCGGTGGGCAACAGGATATGCGGGAGGATGAATAAGCTATTCACGTTATGAAAGGGCCCGAGAGAAAGGAATGGCTCTGCACCGAACGCGATTGCCGGTCCAAGCCATCCCCCAGTGTAGCCTGCAGCACATATCTCACTCCCAAACCAAGACTGGTTGGCATCAAACAACACTCCGGCCCTGTTCGTGATCACGAAACCTCCGCCGCTCAAGGTTACATTGTTCTCGAATTGGTTCTGGAAAAGATTAGTGGCTCCTATGGATGAAGCCATCAACAACGCCTGATCCTCACCAGTCCAATCACTCAGAGTACCGTTCATGTAAGCTCCGAGATCGATGCCGAGACCGACACTATTGCTGTTGATGAACCCTGTACGAGAATTATCGCTGATATCGGAACCCCACAGGCGCGTGTCCTCGCGAAATGCCCATCCTTCGGGATTCCCAAACTCCCAAGCGCGATTAACAGTTGGTCGCTCCCAGTCGACACTATATAGTGTAACGTTGAATCCAGGGCCACGAATCATATGATCACTAATACGGGTAACAGTCCCGGATAATGTTACGGAAACCTGCTCCGGTGGACCTTCAGCATCATAACCCAGCACTTGTGTATATGGTGAGTAGGTTCCAGAAGGAATCCCATAATCTTCCCCACTCCAAGTCTTATCGATACCCCAGAACTGAATATTCGCGCGCCCTTCCTGAATCGCGTTACTATTCACCCCATCCGGATCAAGATTAGCACCAGTGAGAGGACTGTGACCAAAACCAAACCCGTGCGCAATAGTAGTGAAGCCCCCGTAAAGTGGGGTAGATACAAACCACCCATCACCTCCTCCTTTCTGTGCATAATACACCCCAGGACCAGTCCTGCTGATAGCAGTCGCACATTCGGTTGTTGGGTCTGTGGCACTAAGGCAATTAATTCCTAGCGCGGTTTGATTGTAACTGTAAACGTTCCCATCAGCACCCATCAAGTAACCCGTCATAAACCCGCCCCCAGTGTTAATTGGATCTTCGATGAGACTGTTGATTTGATCGTGAAAGTGAACCGTCTCATTCACCCAACTCGACAGGCGAAGATCGATCGGTAACGTGACATCTCCAGCCCACTCTTGAGGCGTGATATCGAAATAATATTCCTGAAAGGTTGACCCATCCAATGCGGTTTGCACATAACGGAAGACCCAAGCTCGAGCGTAATATCGACCAGGTGTCAAGCCATTCACCCAAGTCGCATACACCTGCGGAACCATTCCGTCTAAATCGCGGGGTGCACCATACTCGGCTTTCACACCAAACTCAAAATGAAACGGGATCGTTGTACCCCCCTGCACAAACCAAGTCTGAGGAGGACCAACCCCCTGCGGATCCTGCGCCAAAAGTCCATTAGCAGATATCAACGGAATAAGTGAACCAGCCTTCGAGACTTGTTGCGCTAGATACCCGTTACTCGGAGTATACTCGTGCCAAGGAAACGCAATCTGACTACCCCATGTTGGATCGTCACAGGGAACAGCGCTACCCTTCGGAAAAAACTCATCCTGACCACCTGCCACGCAGGGTAATGGGGACCATGAGACTAGGTTAGCGCTTGGGTCGGGTATGTTGCTTAGGGTTGGTGAGTCGTAGAATTCGATTTTAATGTACGTGTTAGGCCCAACATCGGTTAGTGACTTGCTCTGTCCTGGCGGTAAAATACCACCAGAGGGTTTCAACGGCCAAGGCTCATCACCGAACTGATGTTTCGAGAATACATTTCCATGAATTACGGGGCCCGGTTGCACATAGCAATCGAAATGTAACGATTGTCCCTTTAACACAGTAACGTCGCTGGCACAGACTTGTATTGGAAAACCAGCCGCCTGAGCGTATATAGTGTATACGCCAGATGCAACACCCTCCACCTCATAATGCCCTGTTGCCGTGGAGTTGAAGTAACCCATCGCATCCGTACAACCCGGAACACTGGGTTGACCTAGCGCTGGGCATTGAGTAATCTGCTGTCCCGTATATGGATCGATCTTCGTTTCCATATGCGCATACACTCGACCCGCTTCGCCGATCGGCTCCCCATACAACGTAGAATTGTACCCTGCATAACGTACAGTACCAGTTACAATCGCTGGATCAATCTCACCCTTCACCAACAACACAGGCCAATTCTGGGTAGGAATAAACTGAGTAGGAGCTTCACCAATCGTCACTAAGAAAAACGGGAACTCATCGATTTGACTTAATCCGATGGGGAATGAAGCGGTCGCGTTTCCCGAGGTACCTTCAGTGCCAGCAAGATAATTGCTGTCACCTGTGAGAAGAATCTTGAAGAAGTATCGGCCTGCAACTGTTGGTGCGGTTACTCCGTTGATTCGGAAGTAGTACCATTCACCGGCGCTTGTGAAGTTAATGTACTGGTGATCATAGTACGAGTTAGCACCATTCTTAACCGCATTCTGAATCCCGTCGACCCAAATGTTAACGGCAGTCCAACCCGGAGCGTAACGGTCGTACGGAGAAACTCTCCAAACCTGAATGTTCGAGTAACTATTCGTGACCGTCGTGACTACGTCCGAACCGTCCATGGCGGGTAAGGTGAAACCTGGAGGAAGGAAAATAGTGACGCCACTCCAACCAAGTCGGTCATTTGGACTAGCTGAACACAACCCCCGCTGCACTGCCACGCCACCCGGGCACGTGCCAGCCGTCGCATTCAAGGCGAAAATTAAATCACCAGTAGATCCAGCTAGAACCGCGCCAAATGGAGCGTAGGCGCTTCCCTGCAACTGATACCAACTACTAGTTGGCGCACCAGCTGGATCACATTGAGCCGCATTATCGGTAGTTCCAACAATTCCACCATTTCCCGTCGGTTCGCCCGCAAGCGTACAAGGATACGGAGATTGGTAACCGGGCGATAGGACTGAGGAGGCAATGTTCGGAGCACCCGTATAGGAATCTAAGCCTCCACCTGGCCACACGTAACCAACCACACCCGACACGTGAGGATCAAAATCCTCACTGTGAAAACGATAGGTGCCTGTGAGATTTCCTAACGTGAAATGAGACTGAACGGGCGTAACGGCAACAACAAAAGTACCAACAAGAAAAAGCATTACTGTAAGAGCCGCCGCTCCGAACTTAGCAATAGGCAATCAGAATCACTCTAAGCACGATGTAGAATATGTGCAAGGTAGAACATGTAAATTACTACGAGCAAGATCCACGTGAACGCAATGGCTCCGACCAACCTGTTAATTGGAGAGGCCATTACGGTTAATCCCAACAATACCTCCAAGCTGCCTAAGACCACTTTCGGCCGTTCTAATGCTGGTTGACGAGTTACGGCCACTCTGTCTCGGATCTGTAACGCCCCGAGAATAATCACGATTCCACCGAAAGCAAATCTCCCCAAGACTGTTGAAACGAGCGTCGTGCGATAAGGGCTGAAGGGGTAGATGATGATTATCAGTAGTCCGCCGATGATGCTGGTCACGGCAGCCGCAATGGCACGACTTCGATCGGTAGCTGCGGATCGAGCAAGTTTCAGGCTCAAGAGACCGTTCATGAGAAAGAAGAAGCCAATGTAAATCGGAAAATTAGCTACTGAAAACTCAGTTAGTGGTTTTTCTGTAACGAGAAATTGCTCGAGCATCGTGGCGGCGATAATTGTGCCAAGAATTCCGCGTACAAGATAGGGCAGCCATTTCTTTTTACTTTCTAAGTTGAATACATTGTGTGGCATTTAATCATCAAGGTGTTTATCTTCAGAACCTGGTACTTGTTGGCTGATGCGTCCGAAGGCTTTGTCTATGATTATCTGCAACCGTCTATAATCACTGCTACTCGGTGGTTGCTTTAATTCTGCCCGACCGAATCGCTTTCACAAGTGCATCGTGATCACGTTCAGTTTGATCGGCGTAATCCGTTGCAAACTTTACCATTGCGCCGTCGAAAACATCCTTCTTACCTAGATAGCCTCGGATCTCTGGAGCTTTTCCTGAACGTGCATGAGCTCGTGCAAGTATCCAACCAGTGATCTCCGCGTAACGGAGGAACTGATCTTCGTCAAACGTTTCGACTAGGGGTTTAATTTTCCAATCGCGGAGCTGACGGACATAACAGTGGAGATTCCTGATTTTCATTGTTCCCCAACCAAGGAAAATGTCGCTGGCAGCCTGCATCAACCGTTGACCCATCACTACTCGTTGTCCGTGGTGATCGTACTGGCTCTTTCCCGCGTAGGGTTCGAGTACCGATGCGTTAGCTTGCTTTATCTGCAAAAAGAGAGCGTCGTTCGGGGATGCCATGAAGAGCGCGACACCACACATGGTACCAACGCTCCCGATCCCAACGGCTTTGAAAGCCAGATCAACAAATTGAAAACGGTCAAGAAGATTTCGACGGTCCTCCGCTAACGACTCGCGGTATGTACTGAAAGCCTGTGTAGTCGCATTCACATCCTTCTTGTCAGCATAATTCCGTATGTGAAAGATTAGGGGTGGTTGATCTTTAATCCTCATCTTCCCGCCCTTTTGTGTGGCCATAACTGGTTGGATGTGTTCGGCAGATTCTTTCTGCGCTTTCCTGATTCTTGCCTGCATCCGCTCGGCCCATTTGCGATCCTTCAGTTCTGCAATCATATTCTCGACGTCAAATTTAGAGTACCATACGTCCAGCTCCGTCATTCGAGCGAACTCAGCCATCTGCATGCGATAGGTGCTAACCAACTCTCGAACCATCGCTCGAGTATCTTTCCCGCGCAGCCTGTTGCTTCTCGCAGCCAACACGAAGCTTGTTGCGAGACGTTTCAAATCCCATTCCCATGGTGCGGGTAGTGTTTCATCAAAATCGTTCATGTCAAACGATGTCTGCCGTTCGGGCGTAGCGAAGCCTCCGAAATTGAGCACATGACAATCACCGCAACACTGAACACGAATACCACTAGCCGAGGTGTGCGCTAAATCCGCAGCCATGACTGCAGCGGCGCCACGGAAGAAAGTGAACGGAGACTGCATCATCCTTCCGAAACGAATCGGCACCAGCGCAGGCAGCCGCGTCTTATTCTGCTCGACTAGAATCTTAATGGGATCTTGGCGATCCTTATGAGGCGTCCATCCGGCGTGACTATCCAACGGAGTCGCATCACGTAATGCCTTTCCCGCAGCTACGCGGTCCTCCAAAGATAGCACTCGTCGAGTAGATGTAGGCAAAAAAATACCTCAAGTTTCAATTCGTCGACGTTCATATAACGGTTGACACCCCTGGTTATCAGCGAGAATGTGACGTAGCCTTTTACTGGTCAATTTTTTCCAGTGAAGAGAGGAAGGAAATTGGTGGGGGTGAATGCAGACTCATTCAACCGGATCCTAGATCCGAGGCCTAATCCACGCACTTTCGCTTACCTCACCAGTCCTGTTAGTTCTCTGTTTGCTTCAATTCCAATTCTCGCAGGTGATCTGTGTTGATTGTTATGGGTCGTACGATTCCGTCCTGGCGAATGATCGCGGCAGATGAAACTAAGCGGCTGCGTGGTTTTCGTGAAATGCTAAGATCAGAGGATAAGGCGATTTTTGATGATCTGATGCGTCAATGCAAACTCTACGCTTCACACGCCAGCACAATGACCTCAGTCGTCAAAGAAGTACCCTTAATCATGTCCATGCTGTTCGGACAACACAAACGACTCCTGAAATTAGAAGAACAACTCATGAAACTAGAAGCGAAATGAAGAAGTGCTCTGGCCCAGTATCACTTTAAACGTAGTCTGGACCAATTTCAGATTCTTTGAGCGATTCACATTCCCAGAGTTACACATCTACGAAATTGACAGAACCGACGACAGAGTACCTATCGTAATCGCTGAGAACCCAGAGAAGAGTTACATTGAGCGATTGAAGGAACAAAATGCGGAGCAAGGCAAACCTGATTAGTCGAGAAAACATTACAAGTCTAGATTTCTAGAGTCTTCGACATCATGATGGTTGAACGATCATGAGTCTGCCTTACACACAGCCTAGCTTCAAAACGACCGCATTCAATTGCCCGTTCTGTGGAGCCTTCTCTCAGCAAACGTGGTACGACGCTATTCGTCATACCGGAGGCTTTGAGGATACACACCTCGTAGATTTCGCTTACTGCAATCACTGCGGTAAGTTCTCTGTTTGGTATGATACGAAAATGATCATTCCGTCAACCGGGTCTGCTCCACTGCCCAACCCTGACCTACCGGAACCTCTCAAAACAGACTATAATGAAGCGCGATCTATTTGCGGACCTTCTCCAAGGGGAGCCGCTGCGCTTCTTAGATTAGTTGTACAGAAGTTATGCAAGTATCTCGGGCAGAGTGGTGTCGATCTCAACGCTGACATCGCCAATCTGGTCAGCAAAGGCCTGTCCCCTAAGATTCAAAAGGCTCTGGATGTGGTAAGAGTGATCGGAAACGAAGCTGTCCATCCCGGACAGATTGATCTTAACGATAATCCTGCGATCGCTTCGCAATTGTTTGCGTTGGTTAATCTGATCGTAGAAGCGATGATCACTCAGCCACGGGCAGTTGACAAGATCTACGATAGTCTTCCAGAAAGCAAGAGAAAGGCTATCGACGTACGCGATTCAGCTATCTCGAAGTAGTTGCAGTATTTATCGACTCGGAAACTTAGATCTTATCAAAAATTCGGAGCGGGAGGTATTCACTTAAAAGATTAGGAGAATCCGACCGGTTTGTCAGTAATCGTCACAAAACTAATCTTTACTTTCAGTGTTATCGGACTAATTCGAGTATTCTTGCTGCGATGTCGTCGTTGAAGTCAATGAATGTGTCTTCTCCAACTATTACGACGGGAACATGAGTCGCTGAACCGGTGCGGTCTACTAGTTCCTGTAACGCCTTAGGATTGGTGTTGACGTCCGCTTCCTCATATGGTATGGTGTGATCAGAGAGAAATTTACGGACAGTATTACATTCTGCACACTCCGTTCCGTGTGCAATCAGTTTCACGACCAACATCAACAATCCCTAACATGAGTACACATCAGAAATTGCTTAAAAGATTCCACCAGAATGATGCCAGAATCATACTACTAATCAACATCTTAATCCCACGCTCCATCTCTGAAGTAGAGAAGTAGAGAACTAGGGATCAAGTAGTGTAACATTGCATAAACTTGTTCGGCAGTTTTGATCTGTTACGTCTGCGCCGTCCTGCCGAACGAGTATTTTCATCGTGGTCGGCCTATTTTTACAAAATATGTTTTCACAGCTTCAGGGAGTTGATCGGGTTTACTTATGAGTTGGTCCAAGACGTTTCGGTAGATCTTCGCTATCAGTTCTTCTCTTGTTCCGATCCACGGTTTGGTGAATTTCTTTGCTACATCAATTATTGTTGATGCAACGAGTCTTGCGAAGGTTTCGAGTTGATCTGTTCCAAGGATGATTGGTGTGTCGGATAGTACGCTAAGCAATGCTATGATGCCTCGAGTTCTTTCTAGAGCTATGGGCATGAAGTATCGTTCCACTTCCATAGGCATTTTTCTGCTGTCTATGAGGAATAGATAGGCGGTTGATTCGTAGAATTTTTGCAGTATTCCGTGTTCTTCAGCCTCCTTTCTCACGATTCTCACTAAGCCTCGTTCTCTCAGAAGATTAAGGTGGTGTCCAACCGATGGATCAGAGAGACCCAATAGTTTTGCAAGTTCGGTTTGCGTTTTTTCACCCTCCGCGAGTAACCTTACGATCTCGCGTCGCATTGGATCCACTAACACTTTCGCTCTTTCAGGGTCAACAATGATTTCTAGTGTCCTCTTCATACTACATTCTCATCCAGGACTAAGACAATGATATCAATGTGATAAATATTAACGTTAATATATACCTTAACGTCTATTCTTGCTAGGTGAATTGTATGGTATCTGAGAAAATAATGAGGTTTCAAGGCAAGAACAAGGATCTGAAGAAATTATCTGGAGACATAGCAAGTAAGTTGCAGAGTGATGGGTACAAGGTGCAATCAACCGTGAATACTATGGGGTTCATTATTCAAGCGCAGAAGAGCGGTATCCTGCGTGATATCATTACCGCGGATCGAGCGTTCACGATAATGGTTGCAGGGCAACCAAATGACTTCTCAATACACATCGGCATTGGAAAACTGATGCAGAACTTAGCAGTAGCTGCCGTGGAAACAGTATTACTGTCAGCCCTGTTCCTTGCTGTAGATGTTCCTGAAATGCTCTGGACGCGACACGTCGAGAACGAACTGGTCAGAGAGATTACAAGTCTGGTAAGCTAGAAATTTCTCTAGCGATGTTCGAGCTTGAAGTGCCCCACTTGTCCAAATTCGTTCAACAACCACTGCTGCAGATGTAACCGCGTCATCGCACCGAAGAATCAGCTTCTCAGACCTGGCCCGGTCAGGAATAAGTTCTACAACGATCAGACCCTCCACTTGTTCTGCGATCAATGCTACAATGAGAAAAACAGAGTAATTCACCCGATATTACGAGACGAGGTGACGATCGCAGATCGGAAAGAGTGAGTAGACTATGATTTCACATACCGTCCAAGACGTCTATTCACAGAGTTTCGTCGGTGTCCATGAAGACGATACGCTCTCCCATTGTCTCTCACTGCTTGAAAAAGATAAGCGGCGAGTCTTAGTCGTCTTAGACAATCAGGATAAGTACAAGGCGGTATTGGCGCGACGATGGATAATCACGTCAATGCTGGACCCATCTACGACTAAAGTGAAGGCGCTTATGCGATCAGCACCAAGAGTTACCTTGGAAGATTCTCTCAGCAATGTAGCTCGACTTATGATAGAAAGCGGAGTTATGCTACTCCCAGTGTTCCATGAAGAGGAACTCGTAGGATGCGTTATTGACGAGGATGTAATCCACGGCGCAGTTCTGGAGAATTGGGGTAAAATCAACGTCGAAGCGGTAATGACACGAAAACCCTTCACAGTTGAGAAAGACGAACCTCTAGGAGGGGTATTCCATCTATTCAGAGAACACGGGGTATCTCATGCACCAGTACTCAGTAACGGAAGACTTGTAGGAATCATAAGCACACACGACATCATCAAGCACCTATACGAAATGACGGAACACGAACCACAGACAGGCGCCAAGAAAATCAACGTTCTTAGTATCCCCGTAAGGACGTTGATGATGAGACCTGTCATCACGACCTCACCAGATACCCGATTAAAGATTGCTGAAAAGAAGATGCGTGAAACCAACATTTCCTCATTAGTTGTTGTCAGAAAGGGAAGAGTCCAAGGCATCGTGACAAAGAGAGATCTTCTCGAACCGATAGCGCAACTAGAAACCGCAGAACCAGAGCTAACGGTGCAATTTTCCGCAAGAGACGTGGAAATAGATGGCATGCAAAAAGAGTTTCTAAGGAACGATTTCGATTCGTTCGCACGAAAATTCGGGGACGCACTGAAATCAGGCATTCTCTTCGTCTACCTCAAAACTCATGGCGCAAACCATAAAGGAAAACAACTAATTCATTGTCGTCTTCAGTTGAGATCCCCTAAAACCTCCTGCTTCAGTTCCAGTGAAGGTTGGGATGTCGAACAGGTCTTCCATTTAGCTTTGCACAGGCTTGAGATACAACTCTTGAAAAGCAAAGAAATCGAATACCCCGCAGAATTAGCTAGAGCATACCTACAGCACGTAAATTTCCCGTTAACAGAACTATGATGCATCTCACAGCTGATCTCAGAAAATGCCAACGCGTATCAAAGTTCTGGATACATCAGAAGGAGGATAGGTTTTGATAGAAATCGAAGTCGGTGACCTCAAGAAACTCGAGAAAGAACTCGCAGACTTGCTAAGACAGAGACTGAAAACGGACGTAACGGCAAAAGGCGGCAAGCTCTTTCTTGACCAAACCGGGCGTTTGAGTCCCAAAGATGCGAAGCTACAAGTAAAACATGCGCTCCGTCATATGGGACTTGAAGAAGAGTATCGCGTGCTTTCTGAACATCACATAATTCGAATCGTAAGATTAATCGAAAAAACACGACCCAAGCCAAGGAAGGAAGGGGAACTCCCAGCGCCATCTCAGTCGCTACCTTACTTCTTCCCATAAACTCCCAGAACACATTGTCTTGGTGGTTGGACGTTGTAGTACGGGTCTGATGGTGCGCACCCCCCCTCCCCACAGCGCTCAACTGCCGATATGCTGAGCTCCGATTGTTGCGCTAGGTTGCTAACAATGGTCCGAGGTGACAGAGGTATACGTGAAATATTGCGAAAAGGTGTTCCCACTACCTGCGAAGGCAGCGTACATCGCATTGGAAAACTCACTTGTGCACGCCGGGTAATGAGTCATTGGTGATACACCCGAATAACTCATAGAACCAGATAATGACGTAAACGTAACGCTCCTTGAAGGCGGGTTCTTACCACACGTACTACACGGCCCCACGAATACACTCTGGAAGTAAGCACCGTAGGCCTTGGAGACTAAGCAATTAGATATGCCGTTACAAATCGTCGCCATAGGGATGGAATATATGAGATTTCCATTGACGTAAACCGAAAGTGTCGAAAGCGAGTTCTGCGAATTCCAAGCGGTCACAATTCGCCAGGAGTCGCCTGCCTGCGTAAGTTCGGAGCAGTCAATAAAGTGTTTAATTTGCTCTTTACTTGGACCATACCCTGTCGCGATTAGGCACTCGCTTGAGGGATGGGGAGGAAACAGGGTGCCGATCGTTGTCTGCGACATGAATTGATATTTTCCGGTGGTACCATTACTCCAGAAGAAATTATACTGGTAAGCCCAGTATTCGTTTTGATGAGTTGTTGAATTGAATTGAGTTGTTATAGGCTGAGTTAAGGAGACGGTAACGCTGTTGGAATCTCCAACTATTTTTGCTCCCTCGTTCACATTAGCATAGTAAAATATCGCGAAGTACGCCACGATCGTATGATTCGTGGTTCCAACGTTAATAGTCATATTTTCACTGTTATACTGCTCGAGTCCGTAGTCATCCCACCAATTCGCGAAACCCCGTCCTCGCTTTGGCACGCATCTGGTTGACAAGCAGCTGAAAGTAACTTGAGTGTTCACGGGTACTGTGAAGCTGTAAGTGGTGTTGCTGCTCGTTCCCTGGTAGCTATTGAAGATCGAATCATGCAGATCCGTTTGGAGAACCGGATCCTGACCCTTGAATTGGAGATCAACGGAATAAAGAGTAACAGTAACAAAATCAGAACCACCATGAACCGTAACCGTAGCGACTGGAATGAAAAAGCTGAGCACTAGAATAGATAAGAAGATGATAGATCTGAAATGCAAAATTCATCGTGCCGCCTTGTTTGCTTCACTTGATTTGGAGGAATAGCCTATGGAGGCGTAGCCTCTTTACCTTCAACGGCATCCTCTTATTAGGATAATATTCTTTGAAAAACCAAGATGGTTTAACTGTATTAGATTCTTGGTTGTCTATGCAATTATTGCTAACTCTTTCTCGGTTTTCATGGTCATGAGATGATAGATGCGTATTGACCTTTTCTGGAACGCTCTGTTCTTACGGTAATCCATGTATGAGAATTTGAACCGTCGTTCGTCCGCCGTTCATTTTCGTGTGTGTGGGTATGCTGGTGCGCACACACACAACGACGGAACGACGTTCAAATTACGACGTGGCAATCGAACCGTTTTCGTTCAGTTCACCAGCATAGATGTATGATGAATCTGTCGCGTACAAATGATAATATTGGTGACGATTGAAAAGACTGTCAAGATGTTATTTGACTCGGATAGACATTCTTACACCGATTCACAAAGGCATTCGGTCAATGATTTACGAACTAGGGAGAGAACTTCAAACCTTAGACTTCACGGACGAACATGCAACCGAAAGCATG